>Ga0209272_10000520_pt1 | contig 30784 bp, 26 predicted proteins | sample tdDd002_FD_187125 | JGI IMG/M metagenome (GOLD analysis project Ga0209272, IMG submission 187125) | Marine sediment microbial communities from the Atlantic coast under amendment with organic carbon and nitrate - tdDd00.2 (SPAdes)... | ecosystem: Environmental > Aquatic > Marine > Coastal >... | reverse complement strand
TTCGCTGGTTGCAGGCATTGTTGATGCTTTCAGAGCAGATAATCTGAAAATATTTGGACCGGATGCAAATGCAGCAAGACTTGAGGGCAGCAAAAGTTTTTCAAAGCGATTCATGGATAAATACGGCATTCCAACGGCTAGTTTTAGAGTTTTTACAGACTTTGAAGAAGCGAAGGCGAATGTTGGAGTCTTTGGATACCCAATGGTTATCAAAGCCGATGGACTTGCATCAGGAAAAGGTGTTGTGATCGCAAAGTCAGAAGAAGAAGCACTAGAGGCCATGCATGATATGATGGTGAAAAAAATCTTTGGCGATGCAGGCAGCACAATTCTTGTTGAAGAATTTTTAGGTGGACTAGAAGCTTCTGTTCTTTGTTTTGTAGATGGAAAAACCATTCTTCCTATGGAGAGTGTGCAAGACTATAAACGAATTTTTAACGACAACCATGGCCCAAATACAGGGGGGATGGGAACGTATTCTCCAAATCTTATTTATACAGATTCTATCGAAGAACGTGTTCAAGAGCTTGTCATGGAACCCGTCCGAAAAGGTCTGGAAGCAGAAAACATGGATTATAGAGGTGTGATTTTTATAGGCCTTATGATCGATGGAAAAGACATTCGTGTTCTTGAATTTAATGTTAGATTTGGTGACCCTGAAACTCAAGTTGTTATGCCTAAAATGGAAAATGACATTCTTGATATAACAGAGGCCATTTTAGATCAAAGACTTAACCAAGTTAGACTTAAGTGGAGTAAAGACACATTCATCTGTGTTGTGCTTGCTAGTGAAGGTTACCCAGGCAGCTATCCAAAGGGTCGTACAATTAATGGACTGGACACTTGTGACCTTGTATTCCACAGCGGCACAAAACTGGAAGATGATACGTTGAAGACGAGCGGTGGTCGAGTATTAGGTGTCATTGGCAGTGGTGGTAACATTAAAGAGGCTCGAGCATCTGTTTACGGTCAGCTTGAAAATGTGAGTTTTGAAGGCATGCAGTATAGAACCGATATTGGAAAGTTGATTCGGAATTAGACAGATTGTATATGTATGATTAAATTATAAATTACGAAAGCTATAAATGATTTGTTTGACAATATACTCAGACAAATGTTTATAGCTTTTTTATATTTTAAAATATCAAATTTTAGGAGTAATTCACTTTTAACCTTGAACATCCATCTAAAGAAAACTATAATGACAAAGGAATAATTATTACTGCAATAGAGTATGAATGCATAGGAGAGTATATATGAAAAAACATAAAGACATATTATTGATCGGACTGGTTTTGATAGGTCTATCAGCAGTACTACATTTGGGTCATTACATGATTTTCCATGATTTACATCACTTATTAATCTTCCTTGTGGCAGATATTGCATTTATCCCACTTGAAGTGTTCTTTGTAACAGTTGTGTTAGACAGAATACTGGAGAAACGTGAGAAGAGCCATCTTCTAGAGAAATTGAATATGCTTGTGGGACTTTTCTACAGCGAGCTAGGTAGTGGTTTGTTGAGATCTTGTGCTGATGCTGACCCAAATATGGATGCATTACGAGATAAGTGTGAGCTGAGAATGAATCTAGACGATGCTGAATTTAACGTTATAGCAAAGCAATTTAAGGCACATGATCATAGTGTTGACGCTTCTAAAATGGATATTGGGGCTTTGAAAAACAGTCTGGATAACAGCAAAGATCTTCTTGTGACATTGATCGCCAATCCGTCACTTCTTGAGCATGATTCATTCAGTGAGCTTCTTATGGCTGTAATGCATCTACAAGAAGAATTGACAATGCGTTATGATGATGGACTTTCAGAGTTTGACCTTGAGCACATTCAATTCGATATTGATCGTGTATACAAGCACCTTGGTGTTGAATGGCTTAGTTATATGAAACACTTAAAATCATTCTTCCCGTACCTATATCTAACGGCGTTGATCAATAACCCTTATACGAGTAAAGATCGCGTGATTAATGAGCAAGAATTAAAAAAGCAAATGAGTGCGTAAACATTAAATATAAGTGAATAAAAAGATATGGCGGTGCAATTGCATCGTCATTTTTTATTTTTTGAAATCCGTTTCAAGATCGCGTATGAATGGTGTGAAATAGTTGATGAATCGGGTATATAACTCCATAGACTGGAGGTGTACTGTATGGTATTCAAAATACTTGTGGTGGATGATGATCATACTGCCCTTAAGATCATGTCAGATATTTTGTCCAAGTACGATGTAACAACGGCAGACAGCGGGGCTACAATGATGGAAAAGCTTCAATCCACATCTTATGATCTAATACTCCTTGATATTATACTTCCTGATTGTTCTGGGTATGAACTGTTCGGAAAGCTTCGTGAGTTGAAGATGCATACGGACACACCCGTCATATTTGTATCTGCAAAAAATGAAGGGTATGAAATTCGTGAAGGTCTAGAGTATGGTGCTCATGACTATATCACCAAACCTTTAAATGAAGATGTGATTATTAGCCGTGTTGAGTCTGTTATAAAGAGAACGGTCTATGAAAGGAATCTGCTTTTTCAAGCGATGAATGATCCTTTGACTGGGATCTACAATAGGAACTTTTTCTTTAAAAGAGCAGAGGAAGAAATTGCACGAGCGATTCGCACAGATAATAATATCACGATTGCAATGCTTGATATTGACAGATTTAAAGATGTGAATGATCGATTTGGGCATCAGGCTGGAGATTTTATCCTTAAAACCTTTACAGACGAAATTCAGGAACATATTAGAGCTTATGATCTTCTAGCACGGTATGGCGGTGAAGAATTTGTCATATTGTTTGTTGATTGTTCGAAGTGGAAAGCTCTTGAAATATTGAGTAGATTGCGTAAAGCTGTGGCTGAAAAATTTTATAAATTTAGTACGTTTAATATCAATTTTACTTTTAGTGGTGGTATATCTGACTTGAAAGATATTCCTGAGGAACATGTGTTGGTTCGTGACCTTATTAAAGTTGCAGATGAGAGACTATATGAAGCTAAGGATGCGGGCCGGAATCGTTTGTTTGATGGAAACATATAATTAACCTTTACATTATGACAATAAATTGACAAAGGATTCTCATATGATCAAATCTATGGCATAATGGAGTTGATAAAATATTCAGGAGATGAGTTTAGATGAAAGACACCATTAATACAATAATTCAGAATCTTTCGAATCGTAATATCAGCGGGCATTATTTTGAAACATCATCAGATGCGAAAGATGCAATATTATCATGGATTCCTCAAGATGCAACAGTAGGCATCGGGAATTCAAGAACAGTGAAAGATTTAGATTTATCAGTGGTATTATCAACAAAAGGTCATATTGTTTATGATAAAACCACAGTTCAAAGTGCGAAAGGCAAAAAACTTCTTAAGAAGAAAGCATTAATGACAGATTGGTTCATTACAGGAACCAATGCACTTTCAAAATCAGGACATCTTGTAAATATTGATCACAGCGGCAGCCGAGTTGCGGCAATGTTGTATGGACCTGATAATGTTATTGTTGTTGTTGGTGTAAATAAGATTGAAGACAATCTTGAAAAAGCTTTGGATAGAGCACGAAATGAAGCGGCACCTAGAAATGCGATTCGTGCTGGTTCAACAGCACCATGCATAGAGTTGGGGCATTGTGTTGAATGTGAAGGTGACCACAGAATTTGCAATGCATTTGTGACTTTAAGCGGTCAATCTGATGCAGATAGAATGCGTGTGGTTATTATTAATGAAGAACTGGGATTTTGAAAACAATGAATGTGTAAGTGATTAAATCAACCGACTTAGGTGCGAAAGCATACGAGTCGGTTTTTATTTTTACATTTTTAGGGGTACATAGTGAACAAAGCAAATTTAAACCCAGATTATTCACGAAAATCTACAGAAATCTCCGGCGTTCTTTGGCTGACTTTATCTGAAAATTGGATCACTGTACCCACCGGGTACAGCACTCAAATTTTCAAACAAAGTCATTCCAAATTACTTGGACATTTCATGCAGTTTCCATGAATAATCCGGGTTCAAGGAGGTTCCTATGTATCAACAAATTGATAAATGGATTGAATCAATGACCTTAGAAGAGAAGGCAAGTCTCTGTTCAGGAATGGATTTATGGCATACCAAACCGATCTCTAGATTGGGCATTAATGCCCTGACAATAACAGATGGTCCTCATGGTGTACGCTTGGCAGAAACGGGGATCATAAGTCAAATGCGTGCGATGGCGATGAGTGGGGTTGACACCATTGACCAGATGACCAGGGAAGCCACATGTTTTCCAACCGCTTCAGCACTTGCTGCCACATGGAATGTTGATTTGGTTGAACACGTCGGGGAAGCGATGGGACGTGAAGCGAAGGACATGGGCGTTCATTTGCTTCTTTCTCCTGGAATGAACATAATCAGAACGCCTTTAGGCGGGCGTAATTTTGAATTCTTCTCTGAGGATCCACTTTTGAGTGGTTCTCTAGGTCTCTCAATAATCCGTGGCATTCAATCACAAGGTGTGGGCGCTGTTATGAAACACCTTGTTTGTAACAACACAGAGTACAGAAGAATGACAGTAGATGTACGTGTGGATGAAAGAACACTTCATGAGGTTTATCTAAGGGCATTTAAACGAGTTATAGAACATGTCGAACCGGCTGCAGTAATGAGTGCTTATAACAAGATCAACGGAATATACTGTTCTGAATCAAAATGGTTATTGACTGATTTGTTAAGAGGGAAATGGGGATACGAAGGCATTGTGATATCTGATTGGGCTGCAGTGTACAACCGAATTGAAGCGTTAAAAGCAGGTCTTGATCTTGAAATGCCTGGATTTGTAATGCATGACGATGAAATTGTGAAAGCGGTTCAAAGTGGATTATTGGATGAATCGATACTCAATGAATCTACGCGTCGAATTTTAAAATGTGTGATGAGTTTAAGTGTTAAATTACCACCAAGCTCACAGTTGTCAGAACACCATGGTCTTGCTAATCATGCAGCAGCTGAGTCATTTATTCTTCTTAAAAATGATGACCGCATTTTGCCGCTATCAACATTAAAACCAGTTAAAGTTGTTCTAATAGGCCGAGGATGGAAAGAGCCCATCATACAAGGTGAAGGCAGTTCGAAGGTGCGGCCCATTCAGATTGATGAACCGATTTTAAAGTTAAAAGAAGGGCTTCATCCTGAATCAGAGTTGATTTTTATTTCTGAGTTGAGTGAAAGTGCTGAGAGTCAGATAAGAGAAGCTGATGCTGTTCTTATATTGGCAGGATACAAAAAAGAACTATTAGAAGAAAAATCATTTATTGAAAACAAGGATGAACTATATAGAAAGCATCAGAATGAGGATGCTGAAGGTTCAGATCGAAAATCTATGAATCTGTCAAAGTATCATGAAGATTTGATTTATAAAGTAGGTGGCATTCAAAAGAACACAGTGGTATGTCTCATGACTGGCGGTCCTGTTGATGTGAAATCGTGGACTCAGAAAGTAAAGGGTCTTTTAATGGTGGGACTCTCAGGTGAAGCTGTAGGAAGCGCGCTCGCGGACGTTTTGACCGGAGTCGTGAATCCATCGGGTCGTCTTCCTGTAAGTTGGCCTACGGAGTTAAAACACTCGTCAGCCTATCTTCATTTTCCGGGTGAGAATGATCAGTTGTATTATAGTGAGCGTATATATGTCGGATACAGACATGCTCTATCCATGGATATTCCGAGTTTGTATCCTTTTGGGTTTGGCCTCAGTTATACAGAATTTAAAATTAATGGCGTTCAAGCCAGTCAAGAAGTGATGATGCCAAAGGAATCAATAATATTAAAAGTTGATGTCACCAATATAGGGGAAAGAGCGGGTAAGCTTGTCATTCAGGTCTATAGCAGGCGTGAAGTGAGTCAATTGAATTATCCTAAAAGACAGCTTGTCGGGTTTGCAAAAGTTGCACTACAGCCGGAAGAAACACGGGAGCTTGAGATCTGTATTGATGCTAGTGATTTAATGTACTACAACACTATTACAAGTTCATTTGAGCTTGAAGCGGGAATCATCAACTTAGATGTTGGACAATCCTGTGAGAACATTACATGTTCCAAGGCGATAAAGGCAGTTAATCCGAAGATGATGAAACCATATTTATCAAAGTACACCTACTTGAGAGATTGGCTTGATGACGAAATAGGACGTGAGCTCATTCTGGAGGCTATTCGTCCATTTGTGCCATTTGAAGAGATTCCTGTGGATCACCCTATTATGAAAATGTTCCTAGATATGCCTCTTGTGAAAATTGTAAATTTCTCAGGTGGACTTATCAGTGAAGACTTTTTAGATTTGATAGAACTGAAATTGGTTCAAAGAAGAGAGCTCGACAAAGAAAGCTCAATAAGGGAAAATAAATAAAAAAAAGAGCCCATGTGACATATTAAGTCTCACATACGGGCTCTGTATTCGTATCTTCAATGGTTTTGTGATGCCATTTGCCGCCATAATACATGAATGCACCAACCATACAAATGAGGAAGTTGGACGCAATCATAGAGTACCAAATTGTATTGGTTCCAAGGTCTGCGAATTTACCAAGAATTATAATCAATGGGAGTCTAAAGAACCATAGTCGTCCAAGCATCATAATCATGGCATAAACTGTATGACCGGAGCCTTGGAATGTACCTATAAGAATCTGGTATATGCCCATCAAGGGAAGTGACGCTGTGATCAGACGCAAGTAATACGTGCCTTGATCAATTACGAGTGGATCAGATGAAAAAATACGAACTATACTTTCTGCAAGAATGAGTAATACTGCACCGCCGATAACAAGAAGGGCTGTTGTGACAAGTGTGCTGGTTCGAACGGCTTCTTTTGCACGTTTTAAATTATCTGCACCAATATTCTGTCCCACAATGGAAGCGAGAGCACTTCCAACACCCATGGCAGGCATGAGTATGAGGCCCGAAATACGATTCCCTATAGCAAATGAAGTCAGTGTCGCTTGGCCATATCCTACAATAAAGATATTCATAATCATAAATCCAAAAGAGGTCATAGATTGACCAAAACTTGAAGGGAGTCCAATATTAATAATCCGCTTTAAGGCACTCAGGTCAGGTTTTAAGTCTGAAACGCTTATATGGAAGTCGTTTGATTTATTAAATAGAGTTGAGATTGCGTAAATTCCAAAGACAGCTCTGGCTAGAACTGTGGCATAAGCGGCGCCTCTGAGTCCAAATCCAAAAGTGAACATAAAGAGTGGGTCAAGGAACATATTGGATACAGCACTCATTGCACTAATTTTCATAGGGGTGTATGTGTCTCCAAGTCCAGTTTTTATGGCCGAGTATGAAAACATGAGGAACATAGACGGCATACCAAGGAAAAGAACTTCAAGAAAATCTTTTGAATTGTCATAAAGAGCACCACTGGCTTGCATTACACGAAGGAGTGGTCCTGTAATAAGGTAACCAAGTCCGCCGATTGAAATTGCAAGAACGGTTGAAAGTGTGAGTATTTGACCAGCAATTAGTCTTGCTTTTTCAGGAGAATGGGCGCCTGTGTATTGAGAAATCAAACTGGTACTGGCAATAGAAAGTCCCATACCAATGGACATCATTAGAAAGATTACAGGCCATATAAATTGCACAGCTGCAATTTCAGTTGTACCAAGCCATCCAACAAAATAAGTATCGACCAAATTATAAAGTGTTTGTATGAAATTCGTGAGCACAACAGGGCCGGCCAAACTTAGAATAACCTTGATCATGGGGCCATGTAATATGAGTTCGCGCTTTTTTAAATAATCCATATGATACCTCCAGGCTAAAAAGATTCTGATAATAATTATAGCATAGATATTTCGGTGGTCAAATATTTAGGGACACTAAATAATCCATCATCCAGTGAAGATTATTAACGTGGTATAATAGGGTCAATTCAATAAAGATCGACATTTAGAAAGGATGATAAATATGCCATTAGGTCATGAAAATAATGTTATGGGTTCTATTGTAGACCACCCAGAAGTGAAAGATGCAGTGATGAAGGTTTTGATTTCTCCACAAGAAGGTTGGGAAGACCATGTTCTTAGAGTTTTCGAACTTGAGCCGGGCGGTTTTACACCAAAGCACACCCACGACTGGCCGCATATTAACTATATAATTGAAGGAGAAGGCACTTTATTTTTGAATGGTGAAGAGAATCCTATTAAAGCAGGGTCTTATGCCTATGTGCCATCAAATGAACTTCATCAATTCCAAAACAAAGGTGAGACGAAGCTTCGTTTCATTTGTATTGTACCAACGGAGGGACATAAGTAGTGAGCGTATACGATTATAAGGAAACGCGTGGCTATTGGAACGCTGTATTTGAAGCTGCTCCAAAGTTCACGGTAGATACGAAAATACCATACACTGAAATTGTTGACGGACTAAAGTGGCTTGGCGAAAATTCCAAGCATGTTTTAGATTTTGGCTGTGGCACTGGAAAAGCACTTGTTGTATCAGCAAAATATGGTGTTAGGTCAGGTCTTGGCATCGATTTATCTGACAACGCGATTGAATTGGCAAATCAAGTGGTGACAGGGTCAAAACTTGAAGGTGAGTTTGAGTTTAAGCAAGGGAGCATTGAAGCATTAAAAAACCTTGAAGATGCATCGTTTGATGGAGCAATATTGTTCAATATTCTTGACAATCTTCACCCTGAAGATGGCCAGGAACTTATTTCTGAACTTTCAAGAGTTCTTAAGAAGGGCGCTTCGTTACTACTAAAATTAAACCCTGTTTATGAAGAAGAAGTCTTTGAAGAGGATCAAGAGTTTAAGAAAGTTGCACCGAGCTGCTACCAGGAAGAAGCGGGTGTGCTGTTCTGGAATATGGATGATGAAATCATCAATTCTTTAATGCAAGATCACTTTGAATACGAAAATGGTTATGATGTTGAAATGGAAGATTTCGATACTGTAAACCGCATGTATTGGCTTAAAAAAATATAAGTGGTGACATAAGCTATCATTTGGAAGGTTTTTGGGGAGGTTTCTATGGAAAGATACGCAATTATCGATTTAGGTTCCAACTCCGTTCGTATGAATATTGTTCATGTTGAAGAGGATGGATCATATATTCTGCTTGATCAGGCAAAAGAAATGGTGCGTCTTTCTGAAAACATGGGAGATGAAAAGACATTAAAACCTGATCCGATGAAGCGTACTGTAGATGCACTCAAATTATTTAAAAAATTAGCTGTGGCTTATAAGGCAAGTCATGTATATGCATTGGCTACAGCTGCTGTTCGTATGGCCAAAAATCAAAGTGAATTTCTTGAAAAGGTCAAGACTGAAGTGGGATTTGACTTCACCGTTTTAACAGGTAAACAAGAGGCTTATTATGACTATGTTGGTGTTATTAATACGATTGATATTGATAATTGCTTGATCGTTGATATTGGTGGCGGCTCAACAGAACTCATCTGGGTTGAGAACCGTGAGCACCGCGCTTCCGTGAGCTTGCCCATTGGATCTGTTGTTCTGACTGAGAATTATGTGAGAAGTGGTAAAGATGGGACGAAACGAGCCATTGACGCCATCAAATCACATTTTAAAGAAATTCCTTGGTTGAAAAATTTAAAGGGGATTCCGGTTGTAGGTCTGGGAGGCGTAATCCGTTCTGTTGCAAAGGTGGACAGATCAAGAAATAACCTTCAAGCCTTGAATTTACACAACTATAGAATCCCAAGGAAGTTCTGTGACACGCTATTCAAAAAAGTGCTGACCACTGAACCGTCAGAATTGTCAAAGCTGAGTGGAATTAATAAAAAGAGAGCCGATATCATGGCTGGCGGGATTCTGCCCATTAAGTTGATCATGGAAGCTTTAGAGTCAGATGAGTTGATTATAAGTGGTAATGGTCTTAGGGATGGTTGGTTTTATGAGAAGTATAATGAAATCCGAAATATGCCAACACAAGTGTCTGACGTTCTTGACCATAGTTTAGAAAACCTATCTAAACGTTATCAGATTAACACTGGACATAGCGAAAAGGTGAGGCAACTCTCACTCAAGTTATTTGACTCTCTCAAAGTCATTCACGGATTTACAGATGAATACCGGAAGCTGGTCTATGCAGCGTCATTGCTTCACGATATTGGGATGTATATTGAGTACTATAATCATCATAGTCACGGATTTTATCTTGCAATGAATTCAAGACTTAATGGATTAACCAATACACAAATTATTTCTTGTGCATATTTAATAGGTATGCATAGAAATGAGAAGTTAAAATCAGATCTCAGTCCTTTTGAAATTGTGGTTTCAAAGCGAGAGTTCAAGCGACTTTCTGATCTAGCCTTACTTCTAGGATTAAGTGAAAAACTTGACCGAAGTGAGTCGGGTACGATTAAGGATTTAGAAGTGGAGATTGATGGGATAAACGTTACGGTGATGTTATATGCAGAAACAGCGCCGATTTTAGAAATGGCTGCGGCTGATGAGTACATCGATAAATTCAGCGCTAATTTTGGTGTGAATTTGAAGATGCAGTACGCGGGTTTGACTAAGTAAAATGACTTGATCATCACCCGAAAAAATGAAGTTTAAATTAAAAAATCTGAACTCTCAAACATTGAGGTTCAGATTTTTTTACTCTTAAGAATTAGAAGGCCATTCAACAACCAAGTCTTCCATTTCTGTAATTTCACAAGCTAGGCGATATCCCTCTTTGAGTTTTTTCTCACTAAGTGCTTTCAACTCATTTTTAGTTGGTGGATTGGCTTTTCCAGAAATAACACGAACAAGACACTTTCCGCAGGTTCCTTTTCCTTTACACGGTGCTTCTATTTTTATGTCTTGCTTCTTTGCGGCTTCAAGTAATGTTTTTCCCTTCTTCACTTTTATTTCTTTTTCAAAAATAACTTTACTCATATGTAAACCTCCCTGTTCTCTTAGAATATCACTATAACACAAATGTAATAAATACAAAATGATAATTATTATTAAAACTAAGTTCATTAGAATATTTACCCAAACAAAGTGAAACAATACCAGTCTCATCTATTGACATAAAACCATAGGTGTGATAATTTTTATTCTGTTCATTATTTTTCAGGAATAATATGCGTGAAATTATAAGGAGATTGTTATGCGTTCAGAAGCTGTTAAGAGTTTAGTGTTCAGCGCAATAGTTGCAGCCCTTTATGCGGCGGTAACCATCGGTCTAGCTCCAATAAGCTATGGTCCGATCCAATTTAGACTATCAGAGATACTTGTTCTCTTGGCATTTGTAAATCGAAAATATATACCGGGGTTGGTCCTTGGTTGTTTGCTAGCCAACTTATATTCTCAACTTGGTGTCTTTGACATTATATTTGGAACACTCGCAACGTATATCAGTGTTGAATTGATTTCTAGAACAAAAAACTTGTTCTTAGCGTCTCTTTGGCCAGTTGTTGTGAATGGTGTGGTGATTGGCTTATTACTAAACATACTGTTTGATTTGCCGCTTATTTTAACAATGGGACAAGTTGCATTTGGAGAGTTTGTCGTTGTGTCAATTGCAGGCGTTATGTTATTTAAAACAACAATCCTGCGGAACGTTAAACTGATGGAATTGCTTACACAAGAATAATAAAGGGAATATTAACCGACTCGTGTTGATTTTATCAAACGCGAGTCGGTTTTTTTTTTGTTTTTTGAGCTAAAAAGACAAGAATAATGAACCAAATTGTCAGATTGTTCAATCTTCATTGAATTTGCTTCCTAAATTGATATATAATCAGGTTAACTAATGATTTCGACAAATTTTGCACTTTAATGGGGTTTAGTGTGAACATTTTGGGTATGTGTGAGATGTTGCGAAAAAAGTACGAGTGGGGAAGGTTTGAGATTGTATGCGTGGGAAGTATAAATTTTCGACAATCACAACCGGGATTGTCGCTGTGACGTTCTCGGTGTTCTTTCTATTAATGATGATTGTTGTTGCGTTTGCAACAAGGTCAGCATATCAAGTAGAAAGAAATGCTATTTATGAAGAAATGGAGCGTCTTGAAAAGTCACAACTTGAAGATGAAGTGAATGAAATAATCAACTACATAGAACTATCTGAAACGAAAGCAACAGAAGCCATGCGGGATGAGTTAAAGCGTCGTGTGGATGAAGCGTATGTTATTGCATATCAGATTTATAACCGTCATGGTGATGGAAGGTCTAAAGATCAAATAGAAACTATGATCATTGAAGCACTACGTCCTTTCAGATATGACGATGGCACAGGGTATATATTTATGGATCGCTTCAATGGCGATGTTATGCTCTACCCAATTGTCCCAGAGTTTGAAGGAACAAATATTATAGACTTAAAAGATGATTTTGGGAATTTTGTCATTCGAGACGAGATCAATACGGCAAAAAACTTTAATTCAGGATTTGCGGAGGGGCATTGGTTTAAACCCAATCAGGAGAACAATCAAGAATCTGGATCGTTGAAAGTTTCATATATACGTAGATTTGAAGGTCTTGACTGGTATATCGGATCAGGTATTTATGAAGACGAGTATTTAGAAAATTTGAAAATAAACGTCCTTGAAGACCTCAATAAATTCAAGGTGACACAAGACCGAACACTTAAATATTTCATTAGTAATAATGATGGAGAATTGCTTTTAAAAGACCAGAAAATAATCACAGAGACGGAGTTTATCAGTGAAGCGTACAAAACGTTAGCGATGCAGTCTCCAAATGGGGAGTATGTACAGGAACTGTCTGTTGATGGAACAAATGAATATGTGAGTTTGACATACTTAAAGGCATTTGAGCCATGGAACTGGATTGTTGGCTATGAAACAAGGCTCACTGAAAATGTGAGTGCGAGCAAAGCATATTATCTTGAAGGCGTTCAAAAAAATCTAGGCAGGTTGTCATTTACAATTGGAATGAGCGTTTTACTTGTACTGATTGTATTTATGAAGTTTTTTAGCGCTCAATTGGTCGAATGCTTCAATAGTCTAGAAACTGTGATAACCACAGGCAAGCGACCTAATTCTAATGAGAAGTTTTGTTTTAAAGAATTTGAAGATGCTGTGAGACGTATAGAGATGAGACCGCCTTTAAATGAAAGTGACATGAGTTCAAAAAAAAATGAGCCTATTTATGAATCAACAAAAATTGATACGATAGTTGAGGGGGAAGCGGTTGCTGCAGGTGTTGTTCGTGTGCTTAATGAGGCTCTCCAGAATGACGATTTAGAGCAGGAAACTCAATTGAAGTTAGAGCGTCTTGGTAAGGATATGACTGGTGTGAGAAAACTATTAATGCGCATGAGTCAGAATGAGGATGATGGTGTTGTACAAGAAAAAATGTTAAACTTTGAACGTTTCACTTTAAAATCACATTTTGAAGACATAATGGAATTGGTGGAACTTGAATATAAAGGTAGACTCCTTGAGTCTCGAATTATATGTGACAAAGATCTTAACGTGTATTCAGATCCCATGTTGCTCTCTCAGATTGTAACGCATCTTGCAACAAATTCTGTATGCCACGGTTTTACAGATAAAACAGATAAAACTGGAATTATCACAATTGAAGTGATTTATGATGACGAGTACTTAAGAATATACTTCAGTGATAATGGTGTAGGAATGGCTTCAACAATCCAAGAACGAATTTTTGAACCATACTTTACCACATCAGCGATGAAAGGTGATAGCGGACTTGGTCTAACCGAGGTCTATAATTTGGTGAATGATTCACTAGGCGGTTCAATAAATTGTTCAAGCCGTGAAGGATATGGAACAGATTTCTATATTGATATTCCAGGTGTTGGTCCTGGCTTATGGCTGAGAGAACCTGACGAAGAAATTGTGAATGTGTAAGTTAGAGTATAACAAGTAAAAGGCATTGAAGATAAGAATTACTTATCTCCAATGCCTTTTTTAATTGTTCATATTTATGTTTTTTTCTTACGAAGAATCTCAAAAGCTTTGGCAACGTCATCTCTATTGGCAATTAGGAAAACTTGATTTCCACTTATAATCTGTGTATGTCCTCTTGGAATGATCAACTCATCTTTTTCTTGATCAAAAATACCAGCTATGAGGCAATTTTGAGGGAATTTTCCTCCGGCGACGATATCGCTTACTGTCATGCCTGAAATTCGACTATTATCAGGTATAGTCACAATGCTGACTTCTGCTTTTCCACCTCTTAATGAAGCAACCCTTCTAATTTCAGGGTTATCAATATCCCAGACAAACTTCTTTACCATCATTTGCACTGTGCGGCCGATATTTGTTGCACCAGCAAGTTTATAAGCTTCTTCATAGTCTGGGTCACGCATTCTTACAAATATATGTTTCACGCCAAAGTTTTTTGCGAGGAGTGCGAATAGAAGATTGTCCTCATCTCTGGGCATAACGGCGAGGGCATAATCACATGTTTCTATACCGGCGTCTTTAACCACATTAATATTAGTGGCACTGCCATGAATACTGACAGCACCGTATTTTGAATAAATGTGCTCGCAAGCTTCTCTATTGCTGTCAATGACAACAATATCGTGGTTTTTATTAAGTTGTTTTGTGATATTACGACCTACAATGCCGCCACCAGCTACTATGACATACATAATTTCACCTCCAGAAATGTTGAAGTTAACGGTTAAGTGATCGCCATGCGAGACGCTGAAAAATAACAAACATCGGAAGCATTTCGAGACGACCTGCCAACATACCAAATATATATGTGTATTTTATAACGGGAGAAAGACTGCCCATTTTTGAAACACTGAAATAGAAAGGGCCCATATTGCCTACGGCACTGGCCATGCCGGAAATGGCTGCAAAAGCATCCAAATCTGAAAAAAGTGCTGTAATGCCAGAGCCAACCAAAATGAGCATAATCCAGATATAGAAAAGACCTGCAATCTTTAAAACTTCATTGTTCTCAATTGGAGTTCCATTCAAAAGGATAGGAACAACAGCGCCTCTAGGAAGATAAACACGTTTGAGCTCACGTCTATAGAGTTTTGCAATGACTAGGGTTCTTACAATTTTAACCCCGCCAGCGGTTGATCCAACACAACCTCCGATGATCATAAGTATGATGAATAACTGTTTTGCAAGAGCTGGGAAGAAGGCGCTTCCAATATCAACGGTTCCAAATCCTGTTGATGTGATGAGTGAAACCACTTGAAAGATGGTCCTACGAAAGATGGACTCAAAGCCTGACGAACTTGTTTGACCCACATATATCGATAAGACAACCAAAAATGTGAATAAGACAATGATTCTGATATATCCACGGGTTTCATCATCTGTAATAACGGTTTTATATTGTCTCGTGAGCCAATAATAGTGCATGAGGAAATTCATTCCACCAAGGGCCATAAAGAATGTGATGGCGTACTCTATAAGCGCGGCATTTTGAAATCCTTCGGCTGCATAGTGGCCAATACTGGCGTCGTGATTTGAAAAACCTCCAGTCGAGAGTGTGGTAAGTGAATGAATGACAGCGTCGAAAACTGGCATACCAAGTAAAAGCAATACGATTAATTCGGTGAGACTGAATATGGCATAGACGCCCCAAAATATCTTTATGGTTCTAAATACATTTGGAACAGGGCGCGACGTATTAATTTTGTGACTTTCAGCAGCGAACAGTTGCCAGATATCGCCTTCGTTTTGGAAGGTAACAAATAGAAAGAATGTTAAAATGCCAAGTCCGCCAACCCATTGTATGAGACCACGCCACAATAGTATCGGGAGAGACATAGAGTCAAGTCCTGTAAAAACAGTGATGCCTGTGGTGGTGAATCCAGAAACGGATTCAAAAAATGCGTCAACAAATGAAGCGCCAATACCAAAAATAAAAGGTAATCCACCGACGATGGATATACCTATCCACGCGAATGCACACAGTATCATCCCGCCTGATAGTTTCAGTTGAACATTTTCGTTAGGACGAAATCCAAGGCAAATAAGGGCGATACTCAGGGAAAGCAGGGCTGAGTAAATGAAAGCGTGAGTGACGCTGTCTGTCTCTCCGAGGATGACGCTGTACATGAGTGGTACAAGAAGTAGTCCAGATAAAATTAAAAAGAGCCAGCCAAGCAAGTATATGATTTGTTTGAGTCTATTATGCATAGGTTACCTCCCTTTACCTTATAGATACGACGTCAAAGGAGGATTCAACCATAATATAACAATAGAATGAATAAAGTACACTAAAATAATGTACTTTTGTATTGACTTCGAAAGAATATGTTGATATATTGATTGTAACGAATACAAACGTGTAACGAAAACATAAAACGTGTTAAACATATAAAATGGAGGAATTAAAATGAGAACAGATCAAATTACTTTTGCGGGAAATCCAATGACATTACTTGGCGATGCAGTTCAAACTGGCCAATTGGCTCCAAATTTTACATCGATTAAGCAGGATCTTAGTCCGTTTGATTTTTATAAAGACACTGAGAATAAGGTGAAAGTAATTTCTGTGGCGCCTTCAATTGACACTGGTGTTTGCTCATTGCAAACAATTAGATTTAATGAAGAAGCAGGAAAGTTGAAAGACGATGTTCAGATCGTGACTGTCACTGTGGATTTGCCTTTTGCTCAAAAACGTTATTGTGCAGCTGAAGGTATTGAGAATATTGATGTTGTTTCTGATCATAGAGACCTTGATTTCGGCGAAAAGTACGGATTCATCATCTCAGAACTTAGACTACTGTCACGTGGTATTATTGTTGTTGATAAAGACAATAAAGTTCAATTTGTTGAATATGTGGGTGAAGTGACTGAGCATCCAAACTATGACAAAGCGCTGGAAGTCATCAATGGATTGATCTAGTACAGTTCTTACATTTTCGAAGGTTGCTATACTTGACGAAAAGAGTGAGATATGCTAATCTGAATACGAAAACTGAATACATTCTTCAGGGCAGGGTGAAATTCCCGACCGGCGGTAATAGTCCGCGAGCCGAAAGGTTGATCTGGTGTGATTCCAGAACCGACAGTAAAGTCTGGATGGAAGAAGATGTGTATTGTCGCTCATGAAATATTGTTATTTAAGCTGACAAATGCCGTCCCTGAAGCACCAAACTTCAGGGGCTTTTTTATTTCCTAAGTTCCTGAATACACTTAACTATTACCAACATCTTAGGAGGCATTAATTATGAATCGACAATCATCAGTAAACCTAATGGTCAAAGTGGCACTTCTCAGTGTAATATCTTTTGTGATCATGTTCATCGAGTTCCCACTGCCATTATTCCCACCGTTTCTAAAAATTGATTTAAGTGATATTGGAGCATTGGTAGGTGCATTTGCATTTGGTCCACTTGCGGGTGTTGCTATTGAATTGTTAAAGAACATTTTACACCTAATGAGAACTTCTACAGGTGGTGTAGGCGAGCTTGCGAACTTCCTTATTGGCGCAGCTATGGTTGCACCAGCGGGCTTCATATATGCAAAGAATAAAACAATGAAATCTGCAATTGTAGGACTTGTGGCTGGAACAATACTTATGGGTGTTGTGGGTGCATTTTCAAACTACTACATCTTAATTCCGTTTTACGAGAATTTCATGCCAATAGATCAAATCATAGGCATGGCTCAAGCAGCAAATTCACTGATTGTTGACTTAAAGTCATACATTATATATGCTGTTATTCCATTTAACCTTATAAAAGGTATCGTAGTGAGTATCCTTACAATGCTTATTTACAAACGAATTTCACCACTTCTACGCTCTGACGTATAAGTTATAAAAAAATATTCTGAACTGTTAAATTTAAGCCAAGATTTCTTTATCTAAAAAGAAATCTTGGCTTTTCTATTTTGAAAAACCAAAACGCTAGAGTCGTGCTACAATGGACGCATAGGACGTAAAACTTTCAATAGAGTGAGGGTGTGAAATTATGATGGAAAAGTGGAGCTCAAGATATAGAACCGTAGAATTTATAGCCACAATTATGTTGTGTCTTGCTGCATACATATATGAGTCTATTCATTTTCCAAGATCAATATTTTTCTTGGGAGGTTATACATTATTTTTAGCTTTCATTCTAATTAGGCATAGAATGGACAAAAAACTTACGTCAAGAGTCTTGGTGCTAACAACGTACTTGGTCAGCATACTTTTGGTTATTTTCCTTGAAAGCACATCACGATATATTATCAATTATTTTATTCACATGCTATACATTCTATTGATGATCGAACTGTCGATGACTTTGAAAAATATTAAAGATCTTTGGATCGGTGCGCTGATTATTATGGCGGGCATGTATAAATACATTGTTTTAGTTATGTATAAACCAGTGATCAGCACCTATGCAGAATTGGTGTTTTTCTTATTGCTGAATGCCATGAGCCTTATTGTTATAGTGCTTATGCAGAACGTTCGAGATGAAAGACGAAAACTTGAACAGGCCAATATAAAACTTCAAAGTTATTCAGACCAAGTAGAGGCATTAACAGAAATAGAAACGAGAAATACAATTGCCAGTGAGATTCACGACAGCCTAGGTCATAATTTAACAGCGCTGATTATGCAATTAGAAATGACAAGTCACTTACTAAGCACTGACCCTGAGAATGCAAAGAACCTTTTAAATGAGGCGAAAGACACTGCGAGAAATAATTTAGTGGCAGTTCGAAAAGCGGTTAAAGCGATGGATCAGGCGTCAGAAGTGCATGATATAGAAAGACTTATTCGGGACTTTTCCATTAAAACAGGCGTTCAGATTTCCTGGGAAATCGATCAAAATTGCCTGAGAACATTTGACGAAAAGAAGTGTATTTACAGAGCTATACAAGAAACCATGACCAATGCAGTACGCCACGGTGAAGCAACTGAACTCAATATTACGCTGAAGTGTTATGACAGAATCCTTTTATCCGTTAAGGACAACGGAAATACGCAGGCTGTTGTGGAATTCGGATATGGACTGAGTAAATTGAAAGATAGGTTTGAAGGACTTGGTGGAGAGATTTCAGTGATTTTAAATGATGGATTTGAATTTAAAGGCTACTTACCAGTGATTCATACTGATTTTAGTGGAGGTAAATAATGATTAAAGTGGCGATTGTTGATGATCAAAAGATATTAACTGAAGGATTAAAAATGATATTGTCTTCCGATCCAGAATTAGATGTGGTGGCTACAGCGGGCAACGGTAAGGAAGCACTTGCTCTGTGTAAAGTCCATTTGCCGGATGTGGTTCTTATGGATATTCAGATGCCGGTGATAGATGGTGTCGAGAGCACACGACTTATACTGAAGGACTATCCATCGATAAAAATAATCATACTTACAACATTTGATGATGAGAAGTATATATTTGATGCCATTAAACATGGTGCGGCTGGTTACCTGTTAAAAGATACACCGCCAAGTCAGATTGGTGAAGCCATAAAAAAGGTGTATGAAGGTGGTGCGCTAATACAACCTGAGGTCGCAAAGAAAGTATTAGATCAATTTTCAAAAATGGCAAAAGAAGAAGTTGCTGAAACAGAGCATTCAAATTCATTTGTAAGCCTGACTAAAAGGGAAGTTGAAATCACGCAACTTGTAGGCCTTGGGCTTAACAATGCAGAAATTGCAGAACGACTGTTTTTAAGCGAAGGTACCATTAAAAATAATCTAACCAAAATACTTGATAAATTAGAACTAAGGGACAGAACTCAACTGGCTATACTTGCGGTAAAAGAGAATTTATAGTCACTCAAATTTGTGTTGATTTTTCATGGTGCCAAGAGTAGAATGACTGTAATGTATAAAATTACAAGACTGGATAGGAGTACTTTTTATGAAGCAAAATAAAATGTTAGGCATTGCTGCAATTATGACAGCTGTAATTCTTTGGGGCATATCTTTTGTTAATATTCGAGTGGCGGTTCAAGTCCTGCCAGCGATGACTCTAGGCGCCTTAAGATTTGCGATCGCAAGTGTTCTCTTAACTGGAGTTATGAAAATTAAAAAAGAGAGCTTTAAACTGCATAAGGAAGATATGTTTAATGTATTCATTGCAGGTGCTGTGGGTATCACAATCTATTTCTATTTTGAAAATAATGGTATTAAATATACGTCGGCCTCAGCTGCTTCATTAATTATTGCAAGTATTCCAGTGTTTTCAGTTATGTTTGAAAGCATTATTCAAAAAAAGCCCATTACAAAAAAGACTGTTGCGTGTTTAAGTCTATCAATTATTGGTGTTTGTATGGTTGTTGGTATCGATTTCAAATCTCTAATAGGTTCAGGCTACATGAAGGGATACCTGATGATGGGCGGTGCTGTGATTTCTTGGGTGGCATACTCAGTATCATCAACACCACTGTTTAAAAAGTATAATCAACTTCAAGTGCTGTTCTGGCAATCGATAGTAGGCCTTGTGTGTTTCATACCTTTCGCATTAATGGAAACAACGGTATGGGCAGATGTAACGACTGAAATTTGGATTCATGTGGGTATACTGGGTGTATTTGCATCAGCTATTGGATTCTACGTTTATTTATATGCTCTTGATGTGCTTGGAATTGGCGAGTCATCGTATTATCTAAACCTCATACCAATCGTTACGATTATTGTTGGTTACTTCTACCTGGGAGAAACCTTGGGTGCTCTTCAGCTTATGGGTGGCGTGGTGATTATTATTTCTGTGTTCCTTGTTTCATCTAAAAGCAACACGGACAACCAGTCAACGCAAGCAGAAACCAACAACGATAAGCAACTTGAAATCAATGATACTGATTTAACATCGTAGAATTTTGCGTGTTATAAATATAAAATTGGCGTTTTAGTATAACTTTTTATACTAAAACGCTTTTTTAGTGCAAAAAGTCACGGTTTACTGACGTCATTGTGCAATAAGTGTGCGGACTGAAAAACATATTAAGCGTATAATTGTCATATAAAGTGAATGACAGGAGGTTATATTATGAAACGGATGATTGGTGTAATGATTCTAGTGGTGCTTGTGTCACTTGCGGGTTGTACTCAAAACACATTTGAGGACTATCAAGAGGCGCTTTTTAAAACAGACAATATTGAACGCGGAAAATCAAATACACGTATGGATATTGAAATGATTTTTAATACTGAAGGCCTTGACGGTGAAACGGTGAAAGAATTGAAAACTTTTGAAAATGTGATTTATGAAGGTACCACGAGTTTTGATTACACAGGTGATGATGTTAAGGTTTCATCAATGAACTTACTAAGTTTGGGTGGGTTGGGTGTTAACTTCGATTACCATCAGGAGGGCAATCAAACGGCACTATATATTCCTATGGTAGGCAAGTATTTAGATTTGAATGCAGATGATTTGGATGACATGTTGAAGCAGCAAAGTGTAAGTGAGATGTACTCACAAGTGAATTTATCAGAAGAGACACTGTCAAACCTTGATGAATTATGGCGAAATACCTTTGAAGCCGACGAAGTTGTTCAGGGTGAAAAAAGCACAATGGAAACACCTGAAGGTGATGTACGAGTTGTGAAATTTACGGTGACGCCTTCCAAAGAAAAAATAAAAGAATTTGTAAGAGACGCTTCAACTATAATAATAGAAGATGAAAGTGTACAATCATTATTTGAAAATCTTGAAGCTCAAGAGATCGTTACAGTGGACGAAATTGAAAAACACATGACATCATGGATGGATATGTGGACTGTGTCATCATTCAGTGTGATTGATTATATTGATGTGGATGGGTATATTGTGGACAGCACTGTGACTTTTGAAATTTTGATAAATCAGGAAGGTGCAGGCGGTCTTAAGATACTTAAAGTGAATTCTTCTACTAAACATTATGATATCGAAAATCCACAAGATCTGATATTCCCTGTACTCACAAATGAAAATTCTATCACATTTGACGGACTTCAGCAGGGACTTCCATCTACTTACGAGAATTTAATCAATCATATAGAAAGAGAATAAACTTTAGAATAAAGGACGTGACAAAATGACACTTTTAGAAATAAAAAACCTCTATAAGGCATATGGAGATATTAAAGCAGTAGATGGTATTAGTTTTACAGTAGAGAAGGGGGATATCGTTGGACTGCTTGGCCCCAATGGTGCAGGAAAATCAACGACTATTTCTATGATTTCAACACTTATGAATCCTGATCAAGGTCAAATACTCTATAAAGGAAATGACATTAGAAAAAGTCCCAAAAGTATTCAAAAAGAGCTGGGCATTGTGCCGCAGGAAATCGCTCTTTATCCAACCTTAACAGGACGTGACAATCTGAAGTTCTGGGGACAAGCCTATGGACTTTCAGGTGAACGGTTAAAAAAGCGAATTGAAGAAGTTGCTGAAATTATTGGCATTCAGGAACGTCTTAGAGATAAAGTTGAGAATTATTCTGGGGGCATGAAGCGCCGTTTGAATATTGGCGCAGCACTCTTACATGAACCGGAACTATTGATTATGGATGAACCCACGGTAGGCATTGACCCACAGTCGAGAAATCATATTCTTGATACCGTGCTAAAGCTGAATAAAGCTGGAATGACGATCGTATATACAAGTCACTACATGGAAGAAGTGGAGTACCTGTGCAGGTGTATTCATATTATGGACTCAGGCCAGATTATTGCCTCTGGTTCACAAGACGAACTCATTGATATTATAGAAGGTCAAAGACAGGTGATCATTCATTTCGACGAAATTAAGCAGAGTTTATTAGATAGTTTAAGCGCTTTAAGTGCGGTTGAAAAGCTGGATAACCACGATGAAGTTGTGACGTTGCATTCCCAAAATGGCAAATCACTCATTCGCGATGCGTTGGATATTGCTATGAAAGAAGGCGTTTCAGTGGAATCGGTTGAAGTGATCAAGCCAAACTTAGAGTCTGTCTTCCTGCACTTGACAGGGAAGGATTTAAGGGATTAGTCTGGAGGTTTAAAATGAAGATTAAAAACATCCTGATCCGGGACTTAAGAATCCTTTTAAGCGATAAAAAAACGTTGGTTGTGATTTTATTAATGCCAATTATACTCACAAGCATATTGAGTTTTTCATTGGCAGGTGTGTTTGGTGATGACACAGAAATACCACAATTTGAGATATCAGTGGTTAAGAAGTATGATCAGGTATCACCAACACTAGCCCTTGAAAACGTGTTCAGTCATAATTTACTGGGGTCTGTTTTACCAAGTGAAACAAAAGCAGAACTCATTGAAAGTGCAGCTTCGGCTGATTTGGAAAACGTGTTTTTCAACGATTTTTTAGGTCATGAGGAAATATCTGAAATTATGACGTATAAGATTGAAAGTGAAGAAGCTGCCTATGAACGCCTGAAAAATGATGAAATTTCAGCAATTGTAATCCTACCTGAAAACTTTCTAACCGCAGGTTATACAAATATGTTCACAACTTATAATAGTGAACTGGAGCTTGAGGTTGTTAGGAACCCAGAAAGAACACTGACACCGGGGATTGCTGTGGCAATCGTCGAAGGTTTTATGGACAGAATGTCGGTGTCAAATATTCGAAAAAATGCGGCCATTGAAGCTCTACTTGCCTCAGATATTATAAGTGGGTCAGGCAACATTTCAGATCAAGTATCTGAACTTGTAGAGGCGTCGTTTGATCAAGAATTTGAAATCACATATATTGAAGAAACCACATCGGGTAGATCTGCTGTGAATAGCAGAAGCTACTACTCTGCAGGGATGCTCACGTTATTCTTGCTATTCAGTGCAGGTCGTGGCAGCTATATGTTGCTTGAAGAAAATCGAAATTTCACGTATCAAAGAATGCTCACAGCAGGGATTTCGAAATGGAAGATTCTTTCGGGTAAATTCTTTGTCATATACTCGATAGCACTGATTCAGTTAATCGCTTTGGTGTTGTTTTCAACAACGGTGTTGGGCGTTTACTGGGGAGAACCTATGGCTGTTGTTACTTTAAGTGCATTCACGGCTTTTGCTGTGGCAGGACTTGGTGCACTACTGGCAGTTGTGACGTTTGTTTCTGAGAATACGAGAGTTGCAGGACTTTTTGAATCTGTTATATTCCAAGTTATGGGGTTGTTGGGTGGTTCATATATTCCAATAGAAGTGCTTCCTGAAGAAGTTCAGTTATTCAGTAAAATACCGTTAAACGGTGTGGCACTAAAAGGTTTTCTTGAACTTATGAGCGGTGCAGCAGTTTCTGATGTTACAGAATATTTAGTGCTGCTCATTGCAAATGGTGTCGTGTTTGCAGCACTTGCCATTTGGATGATGAAACGAAAGGGGGAGAACAGACATGTGGGCAGTGATCAAGCTCAGGTTGTTGGGGCTTAAGGAAGATTATAAAGTAATGCTGGTCATGGCTGTTCTCGCTCTTGTGATGGTTTACGCATTTGGTTCGCAAGGTGGGAATTCTGAAAGAACAATTTTTATTTCAGATCTTGAAAGGTCATCGTTCTCAGAGCAATTTATAGAAGAACTCGAAAAGCTAAGTGCGTATAAAGTGGTTCCTACCACTGAACAAGATGGACGAAATTCCATTCGGAATAATGATGGACTTGCACTGATTATTATTCCTCAAGATTTCACCAGCGAGATGACAGATGGGGACGTGTCCCTGAAATTCATAAGCTCGAAGAATGACGTGGACACTTTAAATGTAAAAACTGCAACGACGAATATACTTTCTCGGCTAAGCATCAATCATGAATTTGCAGAGCAAACAGCTGGGGTTATCGGTGCAATGAATAAAGCTGTAGATACAAATAGTCTTGAAAATGCGATCTATGACAAAGTTGAGTCACGATATAAATTTCAAAATCCATACAGTGTTAAGGTGAGCTCCATTAAAGGCGGTTGGAACGATGAGACAGCTGTGCTGTATAGATTCTTTGGATTCGCACTTCTGTTTTCGGCTTATTCCATTGTATTTGGTGTTGGTGAAATATTGAATGACAAGGCATACCATACCTGGGATCGTCTCTTGAGCTCACCAGTATCAACAAGTGCAATACTTTTTGGAAATACACTAACCACAGTGTTTACGGGTATGATTCAAATGGCCGTTATATTTATTGGAGGTAGCCTGCTGTTCAAAATTGATTTTGGCGGGAATATGCTGATTATACTCACTGTATGCACTGCATATATTTTCTCACTTACCGGGCTGGGACTTCTTCTTGTGAGTTTCCTGAAAAATCATGGTCAACTTTCGGCCATAACACCAATTTTACTGACCTCTTTCGCCATGTTGGGTGGTTGTATGTGGCCCCTTGAAATAGTCACATCAAAGATTTTACTCGCACTTAGTCTCATAACGCCTCATCGATGGGCATTAGAAGCTCTTGGTAATGTGACTATAAAAGGACTCAGTTTCTCTTCTTCATTCTTGGAAATTGGTATACTCCTCGGAATGGGTCTGACCTACACTCTTGTTGGGGGAATTGTCATTGCTCGTGGAAATCGAGGATGAAAATATACGATTTAATCTTTAATTCAACAATTAAAGCGATTTGATTAACATGAAAATGTGATCAAATCGCTTTTTTTTATTTCCTTTAAAGGTTTTGTTGTACGAACCACCAAACTCAGCCGATAATGATAATAAGACCCAGAGGGAAAAGATGGAGTGAGATAAATGAAAATTATTGATCAATTATTTAATTCGAATATATTTACAAATAAGAATAACCAAGCACAATCAAGTCGCCAGTCATCAACATCAATGATGGGCGATGCTTTTAGTGCGCTTAAAAACTCGAAAGCACCCGGTATGGATAAAGTCGAATCAATGCTGCGGAATATGAACCGTCCAGTATCAGATTCTGAAGTCAGCTCTATTGAGAAGTTTATGAGCGACGGCACAGGGAGTGTCGATTCAAAACTTGAGACCGTAAAGTGGGCTGCTGACAAAGATATTGAAATGACAGACAAAAACCTAAACGCCATACATGAAAGTTTAAATTCAGAGATGAACGAAGCAGAACTTATAGAAACACTGTCAGGCGTTAAAGATTCGGGGAAAATTTCACCTGAAGAGATCGTCGACAAAATTAATTCAGATCCTACAATCCCTCAGTCGGTTAAAGACAGTATAGCGGCTTCGATTGAAGAAGGATTGCCTCTTGATAAAGCAATCGTTCGTGCCGTGAAAAATTTAATACGGGCAAATGTCGAAGTCAAAGGACAGACTGTATTTATTCAAGGATCCGATGGAAATGAAAATTGTATATGCATAAGTCTGGATGATTTACTCCAAGCGGTCGAATCTGCATTTGAAGCGCTTGAAAGCGGTGAAGGGGTCTCGTTCGAAGATTTATTGAAAGAAGCTCTTGTTGAGGTGCTTGGTGAAGATGAGATTAAGAATCTTGCTGAGATCATGCTCTCTGATGATGAAAATACCCTGGAAGATGTTGAGGGTGTAGAGTCTAATGAGAATGAAGAAGCTGATGCGGACATCAAAGCATTTGAGGATGATATGATAGAACGCCTTGAAGCTTCTATGGATGAAGTAATGAGTTCGTTTATGGATAACTCAGATGGTGAAATGGCAGCTGCCATTTCAGATATGCGTTTTAAAACATTCCTAGTCACGAAAATAACGGCTCAAGCGATTGAAGCCAAAAAAGAATTCAATGAAGTGAAAAAGGAAATCGTTCAAAATTTGAGAGAACTTGAAGTGCCTAAAACACCTCAAGAAAAAGCTGACGTTAAAGAAATGCTGGGTAAAGCCATAGAAAAACTCGATAATCTGCTTATGAAAAGTGACGTGACATTGTTTACAGATATGAAGATGGAACGTGATTTGCTTAATATGAGTTCAACCCTGCAAGAGGCACGTAAGCTTCTTGGAAAAGGTGAAGTGAATCAAGCTCTTGATATTGCAAAAAATGTTCAAAATAAGCTGGATCAAATGATCTTCAAACCATCAGAAAAGAATGTCCAGTTGATGGCCTTTAAACAAGGTGCAGATGTTTTAAATATTCAAACAAACACAGTGCCTTCTATTGATTGGCAAGACGCATCTCCAAGAGGTGTGCTTGAGTTGTTTAGAAATATGGGACTGAATCATGAGCCTGAGGTTGCTGAAAAGTTACTCAGTCAAGATAAAAGCCTTATTAAAGACGGAGATTATAAAATTAAAGATAATTTGAAGGCGGTTCTACTCAAGCTTATGGAAAGTGAAGAACCTGACCAGCGTCGTGCTGTTTCCGCTACAGAAAAGTCACTTAATAATTTGACGGGACAGCAATTAATGAATAAGCTAGAAACGAAACAAGACACACAGACACTCTTTTTCCACGTGCCTGTTAATGCTGCTGGAGAAGTCAAAGACATGAAGCTCTTTGTAAATGCCCGTAAAAATGGGGACTCAATTGACTGGGAAAACAGTTCACTCTATTTCTCTGTAGATTTAAAAAAATACGGTGAAACAGGAATTCACATACAGACAAAGGACAAACTCCTCAGCATATCTGTAAAAAATGACAATGCTTCATTTGAAAATGTTATGAAACCGCTTGTGACGGTTCTTCAAAAAGAATTTGTTGATGTTGGGTTTAAGCTTGGTCCAGTAAACTTTACAGCGCTTGATAAAACCAAATCAGGTGGCGATATTGTTAAAATGCGTGATGTTGAGAAACCAACAAAAACGATTGTAAAACCGACCGAGTCGGAGAAAGGATTTGATTTTTCAATATGAAGAAAAAAGGCGTAAATGTCTATGATGATCAAATTGAATCCTATGCAAAATCTGATGCCAACGAGCTTGAAAGTTTGAGTCGCGTCATTTTAGAAGAAGCGAAAAAACAGGATATGCCTGTTGAAAGTGATATAAAAACACTGAAGAACCAGATTGGGAATGATATTCGTAAGAATATTCCACCTCAACTCTATGCTGTTGTTAGCGGAATCGTCGATGTAATTGGACGACTTGAGGAGGAAGAATCAAGTGAAGGTTAAAAAAGTACAGCGGGCTGGTACGTCAAAAATATCCTCAACTAAAAAAACAGAAACACCGAAAATTACTTTTACAGAGATACTGGATAGCTTAGATAATGACAGGGAGCATTCTAAAGCGCTTCTTGATGAACTCTTAAAAGACATTGAGAACAAAGGCAAACAACTGATTGAGCATAGAACTGTAGAAACACTTGTAGAATATAGAGATATGATCAAAGGTTTTGTAGAAGAAGCTGTTGAAGAGGGTTATAAAATTGAAGAACGACGTGGTTTTAGCCGTTCTGGAAGAACCAGAGTTATGCGAACCGTTAAAGAAGTGGACAAGCAGCTTGTTGAACTCACCAATATGATACTGGGACAAGAGCGAAAACAAATTCGTCTGCTACAAAAAATCGGACAGATTCAAGGCTTATTGGTGAATCTGATAATTTGATAATTAAAAAAAGGTCACATATCGGAGTTGAGTCCGACATGTGGCCTATTTATGTGTCATTAATTAATTTGAAAGCTGAATGACAATTAAGAATCTTGGTAAAGTGAACTTGAATTGTCTAAAATCACTTCTTCATTTTCAATCTCATTCAATTCAGGCTCAGCCCACTGAACATGTTCTGTCTTCAATTGCATAAGAACGTATATAAAAGAAGGAATACCGACGATGATCATGAGTATGCCAATTGCACCATACCAGCTTTCAGGCATTTGACGCACTGAAACTGCATATAAATTATTTATAGCATGGACGATCACAACAAGGCGATAACTTCCTGTTTTATAGTATAAGTAGCCCAGGTAAAGGCCAAGTATAAGTGTGTATGCACCCTGCACAAAATTCATATGAAATACTGCAAAGAATAGAGCAGATACCGCAATGGCAACTTTTGGACTAAAAGATCTCAAGAGACCGTCCATCATGAGTTTTCTTAAAAGAAACTCTTCAAAGAGGGGTGCAATGATGACCACTGTTATAACAGTTAGTAAAAATTCAGCTGTAAAAATACCACCAACGTCCATCATGGCTTCTATATGTTCAGGTGTTTCAGCTTGAAAAAGGGCTGAAATGTATTGAGTGAAGAGTCCACCAATCATAGCGACTGAAAATAGGCCGAAACATGCAAATAAAGTTACCTTAAGACTTGGCATTTGTTGAAGAGACTCTTTAAAATGAGGGACAGTCCATCTTCGTTTTTTTGTAAAGCTTATCAATATAGAAATCATGAATAGATCTGCTATGGCAACACCGATAAGATTGAGCATATCAGTAATGTTTAGCAAGATTGTATCAAATTCAACACCTGTTACTGAAGCCGAGATTCCAACATATACGGCACCAAGAAGTCCAATTGCGACCTCAATACTGGTTTTAACAAGGGTAGCAAATAATAAAAGTGTAAATGCTTTCATTATTGTGGATGGATATTTTTCTAAATTTATTTTAGAATTCATAAAATCACCTTTCTCTATATGGTTAGTGTCATTGATTGAGAGTATACACTCTGTAAGTGTATACCATGTGTTCAAATGATAATATATATAAATCTATTCCCTCATTTGGTTAGTATAAGTAATCGATGTTTAAAAAGGGAATCTTTTCATTTTAATAAAGAGCTGTTTTCTGATAGGATGTTAAAGTGTATTATGGTACAATAAGAACAAACAATAACCGAATGTACGTTCGCAAAGTGAGGTTAGGATAAATGGATTTAGGAATGTTAAACGAAAGACAACGTGAAGCCGTATTGACAACAGATGGCCCACTACTGGTACTTGCAGGTGCTGGATCTGGAAAAACGCGTGTTTTAACGAATAGAATCGCACATATGATCGAAGACAACGGTGTGTACCCGAGTCAAATATTAGCGATTACCTTTACCAATAAAGCAGCTGGTGAAATGAAAGCACGTATTGAGGATCTTATTGGTCCTGGAGCATCGGCAATGTGGGTAGGCACTTTCCATGCCACTTGTGTGCGAATGCTTCGTCGTGACATCGACAAAATAGGATACACAAGAGACTTTGTAATATATGATACAACAGATCAGAAAACACTTATCAAGTCATGTTTAAAAGAGCTTGATATAGATGATAAAACAGTGACGCCTAAATTCGTAGGCGCAAAGATATCAGAAGCAAAAAATGATCTACTTACACCTAAGCAGTATGAAGATCAAAATTTCGGAGACTATCAATTAAAGCAAGTTAGTCGGATTTATACTTTATATCAGAGAAAGCTGAAACAAAATAACGCAATGGATTTTGATGACCTCATTTTAAAGGCCATCGATTTGCTGTCTGAAAATGACGATGTTCTAGACTACTACCAAAGAAAATTTAAGTATGTACTGGTGGATGAGTATCAAGATACGAACAAAGCCCAGTACAAACTTGTTAATATGATTGCGTCAGGCTATGGAAATCTTTGTGTTGTTGGTGATATTGATCAGAGTATTTACGGATGGCGTGGAGCGGATATCCGTAATATTCGAGACTTTGAAAAAGACTACAAAAATGCAAAAGTTATTATGCTTGAACAAAATTACAGATCATCAAAGGTTATTCTTGATGCTGCCAATGCTGTTATAAAGAATAATACAGGTCGAAAGCCTAAAGACCTTTGGACAGCACAACCTGATGGCGCGCCAATTAAGTATTATATGGGTCAAAATGAGTATGATGAAGGCCGATATGTTGCGGATCAGATTAAAAGCTTGAATCATAGAGAAGCTAGGGATTATTCTGAGTTCTCTATACTATATAGAACAAATGCTCAGTCGCGTGTGTTTGAGGAATGCCTTATGCGTGAAGGTATCCCGTATAGAATTGTCGGTGGACATAAGTTCTACGACC
>Ga0209272_10000519_pt1 | contig 30844 bp, 30 predicted proteins | sample tdDd002_FD_187125 | JGI IMG/M metagenome (GOLD analysis project Ga0209272, IMG submission 187125) | Marine sediment microbial communities from the Atlantic coast under amendment with organic carbon and nitrate - tdDd00.2 (SPAdes)... | ecosystem: Environmental > Aquatic > Marine > Coastal >... | reverse complement strand
ATAATGTCATTTTGTTATTGTAAATCAAACTATTCTATGGTATCATATTTCTTGTCTTAACGACACAATTGCCGTGCCGAAATGGTGGAACTGGCAGACGCGCTGGACTCAAAATCCAGAGCCCTTTGGGGCGTGCGGGTTCGATTCCCGCTTTCGGCACCAGTAAAATAGCGGGTTGTAGAGTTTTATCTACGACCCGCTTTTACATTTTTTGTAATTTTTTTCTATCCTTTTCTATCCGTTAATTTAAACTACATTAATCTGGATAGTATTATAACTTAATACCATCCCTAAATGCATACACAAAATACACATAATTTGTTGCTAACGACTCAATTTGGGGTGATAATTTTACTATTTATCCCTACATTTTCAAGATGTAGGAATGTACCCCCGACGAACAGATTCGAATTTTACAATATTTTATTTTACTGTAACTTCCTGAAACAGTTGAAACAACACATTGTCACTACTATATTATTCTATACCATGATATAGTTATTAATAACTTATTCGGGAAAAATTCGGGAAACCTATTTACTGTTTATTAAATTAAGTCAAAAAAGCAACTCCTATGAAACAATAGATATAACTGCTTTCAAGAAATCCACTTAACTTAATGATTTTATATAACTAAAATATCCTTTTATGACATCGTTGTGAGGGCTAATGAATGATGCATGACCTAACCGGCCTAATAATGCTTCTTTGTACTTATCCTTATTCTGATATAAATTTGAGTTAGCTGAGTTTAAAAAATGGTTTTCTAATCCATATTTTTTTATGTAGTAGACTTCTTGTCTTAATTTCTTTAATTCAGACTTTTCAACTCGCATTCTCTCGTTAACTATTATCCCAGTCACAATCTGTTTTTGATAGAAATATCTAACTTTTACTTTCTCATTGTTTACTTCAAACTCTTCATCTTCAATTATTTTTTTTATAGCTGGCACGACCCTTCTAGGGTCTAAATCTCCAGAGAATGTAATATCATCAGAATACCTTGAATATCGAGCATTGATTTTTTTTGCAAAGCTAGATAAACGATTATCCAACTTAATTGTTGCAAGATTAGACAGCATAGGACTTGACGGTGAACCTTGTGGAAGTACATCATCAAGGCAGCATAATTTAGCTAATAATACTGATACATTGTTATAGTACCCTAACCTTCTAAAAATAAAATAAATATCTTCAAAGTATATATTGCCAAAATAGTTAGAAATATCAATATTTATGACTGTACTTTGATTTCTATGGAACTTAGCATTGGATTTGATTGAAAATCCTTTTTTATATGCTTTTGTATAGATGCTTGTTTCAAGACTTGTAAGAATATTATCTACTATCCACTTTTGTGTTTCTTTAAGTAACGGCAAAGGAACATTGAGATGCCTAATATTCCCGTTCTTTTTCTTCAAAGATTGCTTCCTGTAATAAAATGAAGGTGAATTTGCAACACCGTACAAGTACTCCAAACTAATTCCTAACAATTCTGATAAGTGAGTTGGATCATATATTATTGCAACTTTATTATTGAATAATTTCTCAGCATACATTAATTGCATTTCGACTAAGCTTTCACTAAAATTCACTTTTGAAGCAAGTTCTCTATACTCATGTTTATATTGATTAAAATTCATTATTCCTCCAAAAGAGTGAGCCGTATCACAACTAATACATCAATGTTTCGTCCGGTCCGATTCGATTATGCAATAATCGGACCGGAACAAACAATAGATCTTGTGCGCCCTTTGCACAAGTCTATCCACTTCATTTGAATTCGAAGCTCTGCGTAGAATCAAATGAAGTGTTTGGCTTGATGCCGATTTCTTATATCGAGTTAAGACTCTTAACTCTATCACAATTAAATTGTAAATAAACTGATACGACTCTAATCTCTATTGTTACTTAAGTATACACTATTCTTTTCACGTTTATCAATTCTAAATCTATTATCTTTAAAAATTACTTTATCCAGTCCATGCAGCTTGTATTTCTGCTCTATTTTCTTTACATACACTTTACCTTTTTCAGTTAAATTATACTTTTCATCTACAAACTCAATTAGTAACTCATTTTCAAGAACAGTTATACTTTCATTAATGCTGGAGTAACCCTCATTTTTCTTTCTAACAATATCTAAATTTCCATTCTTGATAAGAACTTTAATTAACAATAGCATTTCTCTCTCATTTATTAGCATCTAACTACCACTCCTTCTTGGATATACAGGTTTATTAACTTTTGATTTTTTCCAGAATACAGGGAATGTGTTATTTGGTGTTCGAATCAATGAAATTAAAGCTTCTGATTTTAGACGACCAAACTTATCAACATCTTTCAAATTAAGCTTTGACTCAATTCCTTCCATAATTCTAAGTTTACTCGCTCTTTCAGTTTCAGAGTAAAACTCTGTTATACCTTTTGAAATCATGTGATTATAGATAATATCATAACCCAATCCCGAAATTTTATTATACCCTTCTTCGCTTATAGCGATTGTTAGAATGATGACTTTATCTTTATTAATGAAACTCTCCTGATTATTTTTATCCGTATAGAAAGGAGTCATCATGATTCTTTCAATACATTCAATTGCAGTTTCACCTGAACCAATAAAATCATCTACAAGTACTAATGATTTATCATGAGAAGCATTAAATTTTTTCCCAAGAGTTTTCAAATCTGTTACTATATCAAACTGTAGATGTTTAGTATTTTGAGCTATACTATATTCTTTGTTCTTCATTAAATAGCTTACAAAATTTGAACTCTTTACTTTTCTCAACTCATCATCAGAATTATTTATTATTGGCATTACTTTCACTTTTTTAAATACTTTATATCTGTTTGCAAACTTTGTAATTAGTTCATACACTTCCTGTGAATACATTTCTGGTGGTATATGTACGAATTGTTTTGACAATTCAATTATCAACTTTTGCTCTTCTTCATTATATGGTTTTAACATTTCACAATACTGATCAAAATAATTCACATCTCCATTTAGACTATCATAACTCCATTTTTTTGAATTAAACAACTCTAAAACAAGTCTATGAATATTTGGTTTTAAAATCATAATTACTACCTATCCTTGATAACTAATTTATTGAAATCTACATGATCATTAATGCATGTTACAGAATACATGACTCACATATAGATCCACTTCATTTACAATTTTACTATTGCGTACTGTCTAATACAAATATTTTTGGTCAAGTGGCATAAAAATTTATGGACAAACACATTATACAACCAGTATTATGCAAAACAGTTACCACTGCAAAGCTTAATAGACAACAAAAGAGGAATCATCTTATTATCAATATAAAAATGTGGCTTTAGCTGATCATTGGAATTCTTTTATTATCCAATTTTAATTTTATTCTATGTATATTTAGTTTATCATAGTATTATGAATAGTACCTTTCTAAGTTGTATCAATTCTAGATATTATAAAGTTCACTTAAGATAAACGGGGGTAAGTTATGGACTATGGTCAAAAATACATCTATCAAATTTTTTTTAAAAATGAATTAGTACAATCAACTGGTGACCATTTTCAACAGTTGTTTAATCGATTGATGATTAATTCAAATTCTAACTTTCAAAAGATTGAAGTACAAGGAGCAATTGGTGATAGAAAATGTGATGGATATATAAAAGGTGAAGGCATATTCTATCAGGTATATGGACCCAAGGGATATAATCTTAGTGATACTACACAGAAATCAGCAATTAATAAATTCGAAGAAGACTTAACAGGATTATTGAAGCATATTGAATCTGGGTATTGGGAAGAATTAAAAGAGTATGTATTTGTTATAAAATCCCATAGAGGCTACTTCCCTGATCTTATTGAGAAAGTGAAGGATTTAGAGAGCAAATTTCCTGAAATAAAACTAACGATCTATGATATAGACAGTTTGATGAGTGTATTTTCACAATTGGCTGATTCAAAAATTAGCATGGTTGCAAACACCTTTATTCCCAATCCTGATTTCGATTCAGTCAATTACAAAATAATCGGAGATATAATCAAACATCTAACTGTAAATGGACATTCCGATAATTTAGATATTACAAAAGATCCACCAAACTTTAGTGCTAAAATTAACTTTAATGGAATTTGTAATTTCTATGGTAGCAATCTCAACATCGCAAGCTATAGTTTACCACAACTTGATGATTATCTTTCGTCATATGGTGATACTGAAATATCAGATTATCTATGTAGCATATTCAAGGAACTATATGAATCTGCAAAAATAATATATCCAACCGATTCTAATTTGCAATTTAAACATATATTAGAAAATTGTAGATCATCTAACACTCATAAAGATGAAATCAAAGTATACGAATCAAATAGTTATATTATAATGGCGAAATATTTTGAGACTTGTGATATCTTTGAAGAACCAAAATGAAGTAGACAAAATGTCTACTTCATTTGTATTCCTAGTAATTTTCTTTCTGGTCTGTCATCATACAACTCTTTGACAATACTATTTCTCACTATTGAGATAAATTCTATATCCTTTTCTGAATCAGCAACACTTAGTATACTATCAAACATATCATAATTCATATTACAAATATATTGTCTTTTTTTACTTGTACAAATATTGTGTGCAAGTTTTAGCATTCTGTAACATTGTCTTGGATCAACTTCTGAAAAGAGCAATCCATCATGATACAAGAAATCCACAGAATTATTTATCTGACGTTCCCATAACAATAGATCCATACAAAACAGCTTAACATTTCCAATTCCACCGGAATCATCATTTTGTATCTCAACATTTATGTTATATCTTATTTTATTCTCTTTCTCATTATTCTTTATGTCAAAACCTGAATATTTTGTCTCACCATAAATATATTCTACATATTCTTGAAATTGATTAGAAATACTACTAATAAACTCCTGTTTTGATTCAATATATTGAATTGCTTTAATGTTATCTGAAGCTAATTCTGCTTGCTTTGAGGCCTTACTTAATTCTAATTCCTTTAACACACTACTATACTGTTTCATCTTCTCTAACTGAATCTTATTTCCAACAAGTTTTTCTTGTAATCTCTCATATTCTGAAGTTGACACTTTGTCTTTTATAAAATCCAAGTTACTGTTCACTCTAACATCTAATTGCATAAGTTCACTTTCAAGATTTTCTATTTTCTTCTTGTACTTCTTTTTATCATCAATCAATCTTGCTTTTCTTGTTTCTAACAACTTTTCATGGAATGAAGAGATTTCATTAAACTCTTTTACAACATTTTCAGAGAAAACAATATTAGCCTCATTATATACCTGCAAGACTTTAGTACTTGTAATATCAATTCTTATTGCAAGATTATCGTTTATACGGCTTATCATGTTATGATACTTTGATAATTGATTAATAACATTATTCTTCAGATATTTATCAGCTTCAATAGCTTTTTGAATATCATTATACCCTTCTGAAATTTTAAAGCTAGAAATATTATTTTCCAACTTTGTTATCTCTTTCACTAAATTCTTTAACTCAATATTCATATCTGAGCCATTCATAATGGATTTGATAGTTGGATCTTTCTTTAAGTATGACTTGCTTTTATCGATATCATTTATGGCACTTTTTATAAGAATTTTATTTATAATTAATTCAATGTCCAAACCTAGCAAAAACGAATTATATAATAGCGATTTATCTTCATCCTCGCCCGATTTATACTTTTCCCAACTTTGATATGCCTTTTTGGGAATTCGTAAATACCTTGAAATAAGATTCCTAAATGATAAAAATCGATAGTCCTCAACACCAATGAAAAACTCTGCTTCTAACATCGATGTAACTTGAGTACTTTTCTTGTTCTTTCCATTAATCCACATTTCACCACTTCCAACAGCTCTTTGTAGATTATAATTCCTATCGTTATGGCAAATGTTTAACTCGAATATCCAATCATTGAGTTTTTTCAACTCTTTGTGGGCATCCAATCTTGAACCAAGACAATAATCTATTAATTTTATTGATAAAGTTTTGCCAACACCATTTACAGTTGTTGTAGTTTTACTATTATTCCCTTCTTTACTTTTAGATCCTAAGATAATATTCAAAGAGGAATTCTGAAAGGTAATAGAATTAAAACTGTTTTTATTTGCTGATAATTGCTTAATGTACATTATACAATTCACCTTTCCCATTCATTTCTATTATATTAATCGCATATAGTAAATCTAAAGCTAATATCAAACTATCAAACGTGTGTTTATTACTTATTATACCTTTACCAATATATTTATCTCTAATGATATCCCAGCAATCATCAACAGTCATTGGCTTGACTAGGAGTTCAATAATTATTGATCCCAGCCCAAGTAACGATTCTGAAATTGTTATATGTTTCTTTGGCATTATCATAATCTATATCCTCCAAGTTCTATGACAAGTTTAACATATGTTCTAAAACATAACAATCTCATCAATTGGAATGATCAATCAGACAAGAATAAAATCCTATTGAAATCTCATAATACTATAATTGAGAAGTAACCCTTGCACATCCCATATTCGTACTTATATGTAGTCCCTCCATTAGATATTAAAACAGGAATATTTAATTGCTTAATGAGAGACCTCTAAGATTAGGTTTTATCAAATAACTTGTCTTCGACTATACTGTTCGAAGAAATCAAGCTTTTCCAAAGTACACAACACTCAATAATGCAGTTTCTGTGCAAAACACGTCTTTGATTCGGATTTTATTCCCGGATTTTTCCCTATTTATTAACTTTAACAATGTAACTTACACAAAAGAACACTGGTATTTTCCACCAGTGTTTTCTAATTGTGATATCTTACTTTTAAACACACTCCCATACGAATCAGAAGAAGCTAGTCATTTGGGTGGTTCATAAGTTATTTTACGTTGCTTAATACCGGTTAATCCTTGATACACTGTTACCTAAATCTATTAGTCATATTATTTTGCAATAGGAACTTAGGTTTTAGCTTTTCATTCTTATCAGGTTAATGGTATCTAAAAGAAAATGACTCCTGTTCATTTAGGAATCATCTTCTAAAAGTTGCCTAGTCTTCTTTATTGTGTTCTTGACTAAGTGAACATTAAAATTGTTTCTTTGGTTATTTATTGAAATGTCCAATCAGCTCTCCAAGAAAAATCAATCGCTTCTAGTTTGTCAATTCTTTCTTGGGATAAATCACCTCTTCTATATACCTTCTTTTGTCGGTGAACCCAATTCCATAAATTTATGCCATCGTTCTTGTGATTTCTGGAGAGAATTGTACTTCCATTTTCTTCTTTATATTGAACTAGCATACTGTATTTTTTCTCCCATTTTTCATCTACAATGCTCCAAATGAAACCAATCGCTTCTAGTTTGTCAATCTTATCTCGGGATAAGCTATTCTTTTTATAATTGGTTCTTTGTGCATTAATCCAACTCCACAAATTTGCACCCTCAACTGTGCATCCCTTAGGAACTAATATATTGCCATGTTTTTCTTTGTATCGAACCAACATTTCATATTTTTGATCCCATCCATACTTTTTACCTTGTAAGACATACCAAGCAAAACCAATAGCTTCAAGTTTATCAATTTTTTCTTGGGACAAGTTAGCCTTTTTATACCTAGTTCGTAAGCTGTCTATCCAAGCACCAAGTTTTATGTTATTTGTTTTATAGCCACAAGGAACTAATGTATCGCCATGTTTCTCTTTATATCGAAGTAATGTACTATATTTTACATCCCAATTATATTTTGAAACGTTCCAAATAAAGCCAATCGCTTCTAGTTTGTCTATTCTTCTTTGAGGCATTGTTTTACTATTATAATTCTTTCGTTGGTCATTAACCCATTCACCAAGATTTACTCCTCCTATTATGTACTTCTGAGGAACAAGTAAATTGCCATATTTTTCTTTGTATCGAGTGAGCATTGTATACTTTTCATCCCAAGTATCAAATAGGTTTTTAAGTACTTTACTAATTTGATTGACAAAATCAATAGTTTCATCGTTAATGATCACACCCACCTTTCCTTCACACTTTTCTCCCGAAATTCTTGCGATGGTTAATTCTCTCTTAACCTCTTGTGCATGTCTTAGGTTTACGTTATTTACAAAATCAAAAACTATTGGGTTAAGTGTTTTAGTTACACTTAAAGCTCTTCCCAATTGCTGAAAGAATACTGTATAACTCTTAGTTTTCCTTAAAAAAATAACACCTGTAATTTCACCTTCTTCATTGCCTCCAGATTCTAAGTGTATACCTTCATTTAGCATATTCACAGCAAATAATAAATGAATCCCTTTCGATTTAGTCACTTGGAAATCCTTGATTATCTTCCGATTTTTACTCCCTTTATCACTGTTGACTACATAGGAAGTTGGTTTGACATTGATAGCTTCAATAAACCATTCTGATACCACATCTTTCATTTCGGCCTGATGATTAGTGTCTTTGCAAAATACAATATACTTTCCATCTTTCGATGGCAAATGTTTCTCCAGTATTCTTGGGATACCATGACTCTTGGAAAAGGATACCCTCAAATCATCTAATCGATCCTTCATACTTTGTTTTTCATGTTCACAGTTAGCACCATTTTCAACATTTCTTTTTTGCTTCTCAATTTCCTCATCAAACTTATAAAGTGCTGTTATATATTTGGGGGTTGGCAATATGCCTTTTAAAATAGCACCTGCAAGGTTAAATGGCTGAATGATATTTCCATCAAACAATTCTTCAACCATATCACGTGCTCCGTCAAGATGACGGATAGGTGTTGCGGATGCACCAATTACAACGGCATTTTTATTATTATCGATTGATTCAGTAATACTTTTTTGCCATGCTTGAGCACCACACCTGTGAAATTCGTCAAGTACAATTATGTCATATTTGCGAGCTTTTCTATCTTTAGGACTCATTCTATGTAGCTTTGTATATGTCATAAAATCAGTATGCTCTAATTGTTCCTTTGCTTGTAGTTCCTTAAATTGTACATTAATATAATCTGATGGTGACATAACCAATTTTTTGAGCGTTGGATTGTCTTGTAAATATCTTGTTGAAACAAAGGACTTTCCTGTACCAGTTGGCTGAACAATCGCCACTTTCTTACAACCAGAACCCAACATATTAATTAACTTATCGTAAGTTTCTGCGTTGTGTTGATATAACTCTACTTTCTTATTCATTTTTGCCTCCTTAAATTTTTTAATGCTGCGCAAATAATCTAAATGGTATTTTTCAGTTATTATTAAAATCAAGTTTCATATAGCCTCCTTTGTTTCAAAAAAGTTTCTGCAATAGGAAGACCTTAGAAAGTTATTCGTTATTATCCAATTACGCTGTCACCAGTATTTTATACTCGTCTTTTTATGTTCACTCCAATATTTAAGTTCAGATATCATTTTCAACTTAGCATTGAGCATTCTTAATAATACGTTCAAGTTATTGAATCTAAATGAAAACAAAAAAAGAGACCTATCCTAAGGATAGACCTCTACTAAAGTCTCTTATTTCAGTGCCACTCGAGGTGGACTTGTACATTTATAAAAAAATAATATCTGTTACCTTATTATAACCTAATCAAATAAATAAACCAATACAATTTGAGAGAATATTTGCTCGTTAATTTATAACTTGTGACTATTATTTCTTATTATTTTTTTCCCTTCTCATAATGTTCTTTTGCTTTACAATTATCAATAATATCTGAATACTCCTCATAGTACTTGGCTTTATACTTCTCATTATTTCTATACCAAAGCCTCAAAATGCTATCTTTAAATCTGTTATTTTCAGACATTTTACGTTTTAAATCACTACAAGCCCAAATTTCTAGTATTTCACTTCTATTCTTATCACTTAAATTATGAAGTAAACTTAAATCAATATCCTCTGATGAAACCGTTTCGGGATCTATATATGTTACAATATCAGTTCTGAAATCACCTTCTCCTATTTGCTTGAGCGATTGCATCACTCTATCATGAACATTTATTGCTTCACAGGTGATTGGTGTTAGAATAATATTGTCATTCTTTCCAAGTGAAATATTAATATATTGACCATTAATCACCCCTGCACCAATTACAATATTTTTCGGTAACTCTATCCAATATTTCTCATTCTCCTTTAGTATACACCTTGTTAAGTATTCCTTATCAAATTCCTCTATTAAATCCTCATTTAGTCCATCTGAGGTGGTAGCATTGTTCTTGTGTTTATTTTTCCTATCCATCTTTTTCTGACTTCTATAATTTGTTTTCCTATTTTTCATAGTCATCTCCTTATAATATTTACTGATACAGAATGTCAACATTGTTTCTGAGCAAACTGTAAATGCCAATATAAAGAACTATATGATTATCATGGTGATAATCATTTACTATTCATCCCCAAGTTTATTTAGCCATTCAACAACTTCAGGATTTTCCTTTTTAATCTTAGCTACAAATTTCTCTATATCTGATATTTCATCCTTTTCATTTCTATCTTCAGTATGATTGTAGTTTTCACTACTTGTTAAAACATACTTCTTATACCTTTTATAAACTCTAATTAAATGATAGCCCGTTTTATTATATCTCCATGACATAAGTGACATATGTTCAAATTTTTTACTTTCCAACATCTTATTAAACACTTTCAATGTCATCTTCCCTTTTAAGTTCCACATCTCCCAGAAGTACTTCTCGTTATCCATATTTCCATCCTTTCTTTTATAAGAGTCCTTGATATCATATAATTCTATTCTGATAAGTACCATATCTTAAATTTTTACTCTGTTAATCTCATTTGATCTAATTAAGTTTCTTAAGCCTATGCAAGATTTATGATATTCGTAAACTAACCGTTCCTTAATATCAGCATCACATTCTTCAGAAGTTAACTCCCTGTATAGGTACCTTTGTCTCATTGCAAGTGTGTTATCTTTAAATGTTTTATAAGTAATACCATCATCCAGTTTTGTCTCAGTAAGAGCTTTTATCGTCATTTCTGGTGTTAGAGCAAACAGAACCCTATCTAATCTCTTACACGGTCTATAAAATTCTTCTAAAACACACAAATACCGTCCTATTTGATCATCATGTATCAATCCAAACTTGTTTGACTTATCACCAAGATTCATATGCTTATCATCACCTAGTCTGAATCTATAAACGATTGGCAATTTCTCCACTTCAGTAAAACAACTAGTTACATCACCTTTATCAATATTTAAGCTTAGGTGAACAGCATCGTTAAAATGTAAAAACACATACTTTTGTTTCGTAACCATCAAGTTATCGTACTCGACCATAGATATAGCATCATCAGTCTCTGATTTTATCCATTTGTCTTTTGAGAACAAATGCTGCCTAGGAACTCTGTAATAATTACTTGTATCAAAAGAAGTGAACCAATCCCCATGTCTAGTTAAAAAGTAGTAGCTATCAAATCTTGTTTTATAGTGATACTTTACTTTAAGAAGTATAGCAGTTTCATCTTCTAGTTCTGATAAAAGTTTAAGTGATTTCTTATCTTTTTTTAGGTCTACAAAGTCTTTCTTTTTTCTTGGAAAAGATATTATTTTCCTCATATGTCCCCTCTATGATAAATCGTAAATTAAAGTCGGTATGTTAGTAGCCTCAAGTTTCACTGGATGGATCACATATTTGAATTTTGAATTTGGCTGAAATAATGCTATACCTTCTTCTGTCTCTCTTAATACAATTTCAGCATCAATCTTAATGATTTTGTCTAAATTTTTCTCAATGAACTCTCTTGAGGTTCTTACAAATCCCGTCCAGATTTCTCCAAAGGGATCTTCTACTAGGAGTTTGAATGTATTGTCTGATATTGTTTGAAAATCTTTGAGACTTAGGTAAAACACTGCTTCCTTTACTTCTTGTTGTTCGAGAAAATACATATCAAGTGTGTGTGTTGCGTAGTTCATTAATTCTGGTTTAAGATGGAACGCAGTGCCGATCCATGATAGAGGAATGCTTCGATATGAATACTTTCTATAATGGTCCTCATAGTGTTTAATATTTTTAGTCCTTTTTGAGAACATATAGCCTCTTCTAAAGTCTTTATCGATGATCGGTATAAGTATTGATGTTATTGATATCAAAACTGCTAATAAACCTAAATATATCGCCATATTTAACTCCTTACTTAACTGAAATATCTATTCTAGAGCTTCGAAGTTCTTGATAGAATGAATACTTTTCGTATACGTTATATCCTCTACCTGAGACATCTTTCACATAGATATTTGGGTGCCCTAATTGAAATGCAATTAGAAATTTCATAATTACTTCAATATAACAATCTCTCATTGGAGCAAGAAATAGATTGAAACATATAACATGAAAAGTCTCGAAGTATTCTGTTACATTTTTATATCCACTGAGCCCGTTTCGTTCAAGTTCATATAAAACCCAATAGAAGGAGCCAAATTTGTAATTCGAATCAGAGATTAGGTAGTCATGTTTTAACATAAACATTGCAGGTACTTGAACATTGTCGAACTTATTTAAATAAGTAAAATTAATGCACTCCTTTAGATCCATACTTCTCTCATTTTTTAGAGGAATCATGGGTAGAATTAATGTTCTTCCTATAACTACTGGTTTCTCTATTTCTTTAGTTTCACAGTCTAAATAACTCTTTATTTTTCTAAGACCAATTGGCTTTATAGACTTAAAATTTGGTGGCCTAAGTGTTCTATTTTTTACATCTCTATGTCTTCTTCTCATTAACTTCATATGTCTCTCATAACTGCTTATACCGATGCCATATGGAAAGTTATCATTCCAATATACTAATTGATAGTACTCGCACCAATACTCCCTATGTGTCTTACCTTTTGAAGACAATCGATCTCTCTGATTATTAACTAAAGGCGATATACCTCTATTTAACTCAAAAATCGATTTTTTAAGCATCATCTTTTCAGGGTCAGTTAAATAATCCTCAATTGATAATGACATAAAATCTTCTACTATATTTCTTTCCTTACATTTCTTCCAAATAGAATTTGCATGATCATTAGAATAGACGTCTTTTCTTTCAAAAGAATACATATTCGTCTCCATTTCTATATAATTGTATTGACCTATTTGATATAATTACTTATGAAACATACTTAAGTAGAATATTTTGGTAAGACTTTGTAAATTGAAGGCTGTATAGTATTCTTCTTAAGTCTTCGAAGCATTTACAATGGTATAAATCAATATGTATCTTGCTTTCATAACTTTTGAAGAATTTTAGAGTCCCAGGAAACAGTTCTACATTCATGCTTTCGTACTCAATAAACTTCTTTTCTTCTAATTTGTTATCTGCATAAGTAAAGTCAATTGATATTCGAAAGTTATTATTAACAATGTTTTTGCTCTGCCTTGTTGATACGTTCACATTCTCCAATAAAAATGGTTTCCAAACTATTATTAGTTCCATAAATAACTGAGAAACTACGTTTTCGACGTTTGTGTAATATCTAATCATCTTTGCCTCCTAAATAAATAATTTGATCCAACTCATCAACAGCGCCCTGCTGCATCGTTGTGTTTGCATGCATATACAAGTCCATCGTAATGCCTATATTACTATGTCCAAGCCTTGAACTGATAATCTTAGGTGATATAGTCCCTGAAGCCATCAAAATTGTAGCATTACTATGCCTTAAATCATGGAAACGTAATTCAAGATACTTTTCTTTAGCCCATTCCGAGGCTAGAATCACATCTTTGAAGTTATGACTAAATCTACCCGGATTAATAATTTCACCGTTGTCACGAGTGACAACAAATCCATTATCAACATAATCATCTCCATATTTTTCCCTAAAGAGTTCCTGTCTTAATTTCTGATCTCTTAATTTTACGATAAGTTGATCAGATATCATCAATGTCCTAACACTTTTATCTGTTTTGGGATCTGTTAACTTAGGTCCATCTGTAGTGTTAACTAGATTCTTGCTTATATGTATCCGCTTCGAAGAAAAATCTACATTTCCCCATTGCAAACCAAGAACTTCTCCTCTTCTTAATCCTAAATTTAATGCCAGTACAACAGCGATATATACTTTGTTATTTTCGTATAACTCTAAGAATCTTGGAATGTCTTCAAGAGAAACAACTTTCACTTCATATTTTTTCGCTTTGGGTGGAGTAATTTTTTTTGCTACGTTTCGCGAAACAACTTCAAGCTTAACAGCATCATTAAGTGCTTTAGAAATAATTCTATGTACTTGACCTACTGTTTTACCAGATAGTCCCCCTTTACCATCTACTCTTCCTTTTGTTAGTAATTTATGATACAACGTTTGTAAATGGAATGGCTTTAATACTTGAATCGGTATTTCGCCAATATTTGGTAATATATGATTTTCAAAGTATTTGTAGTATCCTTCCAAAGTAGTTTGTTTTAAGTTCATTACACCGTAGCTTTCGAGCCATTGATAAACATACTGACTAAAAGTCATTTTATCTGGTAAAACATACTCATCTCTTGCAATTGCTCCTAATTCTATTGCTAATGCATGTTCTGCTTCTTGTTTAGTTCTGAATCCTTTTGAAGTAACATACTTCTTTTTCCCTGTATCCTTGTCTCTACCACGATAGAGTGCATAATAATATTTGTTACCTTTTTTTGAAACGCTGCCCTTCATAGTAGCCTCCTATTCTATTTTCATCCCGATAAAGTTTTCTAAACTCTTTTTACTAATAAAGAAACGTCTGTTGATCTTAACACACTCAATTTTCTTTTGGTGAAGTATTTCATAGACGTCAGATTTTGAAATTCCTAAGATGTCTTTAATCTCTTGAGGTGTATAAAGGTACTTTGTAACATTGGGTGTTTTTTCCATTTTCATATCCTTTCTCAAATACGGCTTAAACGCAAAAAGAGAACTCATCCAAATGGATGAGTTCTCAATACCTATTAAGGTAGTTAAGTCTCCTAACAACAGTGCTACTCAAGGTAGGCTTGTAAAATTATAAAAACAAAACACGAGTTAAACTCTTATTAATTGTATTATAACATATCACATCACCGTTATCAACATATTTTTGAATAAAATATAATTTATTGGATTTTTGGGAAAGTTTTACATCATGCGATGCACTTATTATTCAGTTTTCCCATTTCTCTACGTTTCTCAGATAATAGCATTGTTACAGCAACCAACTTGTATTTTTCTCTCTTAATCACATATATGTATCCGTTAAAAGTTCGATGTTCTTCTTTGTTATGAATGCCAACAAGTTTTGAATGATTAATCTCATGAATGATTTTTGATCTGACTTTGTTTTCAGACAACCCTTTTAAATCATCTCTTCTAAATCTAGCTCTTTCCACTACATGTTTGGTTAAATCAACTTTTTGATACTTATCTATATAATTGATTTTTACTGTCATTCTGAGTCTACTATTTTTCCTTGGCATATTAGTCCTCCCATCAGTTACTTCTTTTCCTAATATAATTATATAACGCTTTTATAAATTCACAGTACAGGTTTGGACAACTTTTTAAAAAATATCACTTTTTTTAGCTGCAATCTTAATGCATGTACTATTATTACCATTAATAACTGGATTTAATAGTTATGATATTGCTCCCCCAGCTACTGTGTATTTCCTTTAATTTTTCTTTCATAGCAGGTTGCCATTCACAACCAGCAACATCAACACAATATACTGCGTCGAGATCACAAGTTAGATTATCGATATTAGCTTCTATCACTCTCATTTTTAATTCATCACTGAACACATTCACTGTATCCATTATCATGAAACCATATCTGCGACTACCATTTAAGATGATAAAAGTATTCTCCTTTTTTTCAATTACATTCTCGCCAGAATATAATTTGATTGGATTACAGATAATCTCATAGTTCTTATCTTTAAGACCAAAATAATTAACTAAACTGTGATTTAAATGTTTATTCATTTGTACTTTCCAGTTATAGAATTTAACCATTTGTTGCATAGGTAGGATTGAACATTCATGTGTCAATAACAGAGATTTGAAACTCCTAATACTACTGCTCATCCCTTCCTCAAACACATTTTTATAATCACTTATATCAAATTTTCGGATCTGTTTATTACTAATATCTAGATAATCATCTTGATTGTTGATTAATGATTTAATCAAATCACAACGTTCTAATTCATTCTTCAATAGGTGATTATTTATAGCATTAATTATAATTGTCCTCTTTCTTTTATCCAGAGCATCATTGAGCATTTGTGAAAAGCTAGATATCTTCACATCACGATCATTAGTAAAGACTCCAGCAAGTTGATTATTCTTAATAATCTCAAAAAAACGAGATATTTTAAAATGATAGTCTTTTAATTCTTCCTCACTATAGTTTCGATAATCATTGATATGTTCATCTTGTAGAACTCCTTTTATTCGCGTATACAACTCATACAGGTCTACAAATGTATTAATTCCAAACTTATTTTTGATTTTAATCACTTCAGCAACTATTTTAGAATCAACTTTTAACTCATCTAACTCCGGTATACTCCAAATTGCATCAGAATGACTTTTAGACATTAGAGGTTCTTTCGATATAGAAAATGATACATTCGATATGCTATTTACACAAATAGCGATCGCATACTGAAACAACTTACCACTTATCTTACTAATTCTCTCCGATCCTCGATCATGTTCTAATACCAAATGTTCCTTATTACCATTAGAGTACTCTATATCAAACACAGCATCCGCTCGAAGAATCTCATCTCTATTCACCCTAACTTTTTTTTCTTTACTCATAATAATCTTATTAACATGCCTATATAGATTTAAATGCAATACATTAATTTCAACAAAGTGCTTTAAATCCTTATTACTTACCTTTCTGATATTTTGGGGGTTATTTATCTCAAATAGTGTAACAACTCTATCTAATCCTGCACTCGTTAAATACAGAAAGTTAACAATGTTACCATAAAAAATGATTGGTATACTTTCTATAAAATTTTTGCTATTTAATTTCTTTATTGAGTTTCTAATCTCGCGAACAGATAGATCAGTTACAATAACTAACTGGTCTACATTTGTAACTTCCATTAGGTAAATATGATATAAAACATACTCATAATTCGAACTTAGAAATGTAAGATTTGGAATTTGATTTACATTTTCCATATCTTTAAAAATACCATTAACCGAATTATTGCCAAACCACTTGTTGTATTTTACTTCTTCCATCATTGTGTCTCCTTTTCAAAAAACAAAAAAAAGCCCATCCGATGGATAGACTTTTAGCCTCAAAATTTGGTGCCACTCGAAGTGGACTTTATAATAGAAAAAACATAATTAGTTACTTCGAGTATATCAATTCATTTATGTTTTGACAATACCATCACAGTATTTCAAAGAATTTTATCGTAATATTTGCAGTTTGAGTTCGACTTAGATTCACTAGAGCAAAACCATGGAATCCTGCAATAATGTCATTTGTAGTATCAAGGTGGAGATATTGACAGTGACAATCAGAACAACACGAAGAATCATCATTATTACTGTGATTCACTCCACCATTGTCACTAAATAGAATTAAACATATTGTCTATCATACAACTTAAAATTATTTACTGCTAAGTTTCACGATTGGAATGCGACACAGTGCGGCAAAGGCAAAGGCATCAAAAGTGGGTGTTTGCGACACAGTGCTGCACAGTGTCGCAGAGTGCCGCAGAGTGCCGCAGAGTATCTTTGTGGTGATGAGGAAATACTTCGTAATCAATATAATGAATTACTATATAAAATACTAGTAATTCCCACTCAATAAGCATTATCTAGTATGTGGTTGTTTTGAGTGTTTTCATGTCTTTATATATCTCTACATTCCATATATTCTACCTAGAATTTACCTCTGAGAATAATTATGGAGTCAAAATGGAGTCAATACTCATACTTAAAAATATCAATATGTAGGGATTTTAATTTATTCAATCTAATATTATTAGATCTGTAATTAATCATATAGAACTTATTTAGGTTATCTATTCATTTTATTTGATGAATATCATTAACTGTACTATACATAAAAAGTCTCAAATGTATCTAGACAAATGCAACCTAGCTTACCATCATAACCTGACCCACAATCAAGTCCAATATGTTTATTTCCAATATATATATCATCTCGATAATCCTTAGGATCTATTTCATCTAGTAAAAGACCTTTATCTAATGCAAATATTGTTCTTGTAGGTATATGACCAGTGACCAGATACTTTTCAGGAAAGTATATTTTACTATAATCACAAGGAGTAAAGATAAGTTCGCTTGAATCATAATTATCCATACACCTGTCAATAGAGAAATTATCTAAACCAGCATGTACTAAAACGAATTCGTTTCCATTAACACTAAGTTCCTCAAATAATCTAAACTCTGATATGTATTCGAGTATATCCTCGCGTTCCTCTGTATTCAATTTATAAAACTCGGAAATTGAAACGTCCCCTCCGATATTCAACCATTCAGTTATCGCCTGGATTTTTTCTAAATCAAGACTTTTTATTGTATCCTCTGTAACTTCTTTCAATAAACACGGGAGTGCTATAGAAGCTACATATTCATGATTACCTAGGATGGGAATAATATTATGCCTTGACATCATATCATGTAGTATCTTGAACCCACCTTTTTTTCTGTCAATTATATCTCCAAGAATATATAAGGTATCATTCTCAGAGAACTTAATTTTCACTAACATCTCCATGTATTCATTATAGCAACCATGAATATCACTCATAACATATTTACTCAAATTATAATTTCTCCTTATGCTCAACTATCTAACACTTTGATTATTCATTTGGATAGCGCACTCCAACTTATTTCGGCACCAAGTTAGTATTTGAATATGATACTCTATACCTTTCATCAAAATCCAACCATATTTTAGAAATCTTTTCTCTAGAAAAATCTTGCATCATTTGTGAATCAAACAGTATTTGATATGTTGAAGGGTCGATAATTTTTCTGATTTCATTATTGTATGGATCGTTATAGATTCTATGTAATGCATTAGATAATACCATCTCTTCAAACAGTTTTCCACAATATCTTATCTGAAACTCATCCTTGAATGCTTCGACTTCATTTACATTCATTGAATTGTAGACTTCTGCGATTCCTCCTGGACCAAATCTATACTCCTGTGCTACAATGAATTTTCCTGCTATCGCTTGCCACGATGTCCAAGTATCACCATGTCTATAGCGTATCTCATAAACATGTTTCTCCCTTTCGAACATTGATTTATCAAGCAAAATCTTAAAACCTCCAATACCACCAACTGTACTTAATCTAGAATTCATAATTTTTTGCTTGAAAAACTTGTAATATAAAAGATCATCATCATCTATACAAAGAATACTACTCATGTCCTCATTTTTAATGAAATTATATTCATCTCTTGCTGGTATTTCTATATGCTGAACAAAAGGTGAATCAACAAACTCACCACTTTCAAATTGAATAATATCAGTTAATACATTGTTCCCTGATAGCATGTTAAGTGTGAGTTTTTTGTGTAAATCCAAATTTTCACTTGATAAGTTGAACATTAAAGCCTTTATTTTTTCCATATCCTTTTACTCCTTCATTACATTAATTTCATGACTTTTTATCTTGAGATACTTTTTTCATAATGCACCTCATTTATTCATAAATCGATTTCCTTGTAGACTATATATACTCATCATACTATTTTCATTTATATATTATAATCCCGATTCACCTCATTTCCTGCAGCAAATAAATAACTTCATTTTTTACTCATCTCTTTTTGTGTTAAAGAAAATGTTGTTCAATTCTTTCACCTCTGGCTTCTATCATCCTTGAACATGACTCTAATAGTGCATCAACCTTCTTCTTAGTATTAGGTACGGAATCAACAAAGCTATGCCCTTCCCAAAAGAATTCAGGTTCACCAAATTCTTCTGGACCAATATTTTCTACAAAATCCTGAAAATGATTAGCTTTCACAAAATTATTCCATGTCATATGTAACAGTAACCACTTTTTGGTGTTTTCTATCGCCTTAAACTTGTCTTTGCCTTTTTCGAACATTTTGATTAAAGCAGTATCAACAGTGTCATCTTTTCCAATATTTAACTGTTCATTTTCTTTATACCAACGATAAATTGATAATAGTGTCAAATCCCAAAAATCCCATTTCCCGAAATTACTTCTATTACTATTAAAACACTCTGGAACAGGACATTGATTTCCGATTGTGTGGTTTAGTTCTATAAATTTTCTCATATTATCAGATATTTTTAAAGTTCCATTGTCAATACATTCCTCAGTGTAAATCATCCAATGTTCAACATTAGCATTACTTCCTGTTCCTTTTCTCTCACCAATAGGCACATTTTTTCCATCGTCAAGGATGATACAATGATAAACTCCTAAATACTCTTTAAAAGTAGTTAGAAAACTAGTCATAGTATCTCCTACAAAATTCATGCCACTACTAGCCTTAAGTTGATATTTACACGTTGAGCCATTGATTAAAGATGGTCCTTCAGAATTAACTAGATACTCATAGCACTCTTTATATATTCGAACTGCTTTTTCTGAAACATCACAGTCAATTCCTTTTTTAGGTGCCTCAACTTTGTATTTCACCATCATTTCTAATGGCGTAATATCACTCCTTTCAAGACCAAAATATAGTTTTGAATAAAATTGTTCTTTCATATCATATTTTGATGAAAAAAATTGAGCAACTCTAATTTTACTTTCACTCATAGTTGATCTCCTTGTCTTTATTATTTAAGTTTAGTATTCATCCGGTAAACAAAATGTAATTAAGTCATATTCACTTGGACAACCTTGAATTGCATTAGACACTGCATAATACGTGATACTTTCACATTCAAATGACTGAAAAGCTTGCCAATTTCTATTTGGGTATTCTATTAAAAGTTGCATTAATGATAATGCTAAACATAACGTACTATTTACACCAAATGCATTATTAAAACCAGTGGATTGCACTGGTGTCACATCCATAAATTCATAGTAGTGTTCATTATTATTATCAATTGATTTTTGTGTGGTAAGTTTAACCTTAGACATTAAACATCACTCTCCTTTAATATAGCTCTCGTACCTCTCCCAATTTGGTAGATAAACAAACTCTTTAAAACTTTTCGGTAGATTTGGCACGATCATTTCCATCTTCGATAATCTATTCACTGCCAGAGATATACTACTAGCTTTCCATGAGAATTTTTTCACCATCTGCGCTTGGGTATAGCCCCCTTCATTTCTTAAATACTTAGCCAGCAGGACAAGCAAAATTCTATAATCATTTGCATTAAGGAGTCTTATTATCTTCAAAATTTTATTTATTTCATTTTCAATATTTTCCTCAAATACACATGAGTATTCACTATGTAATGAATATGTTTTTTCTCCATTAGCTTTTCTCTGTAATACTATTTCAAAACTTTCTAGTTTATTAAGAGTTTTAGATACTGCAGCTTGTTTCAAACCATATGTTCTTACAAGTTCCTTTTGAGTCATTCCATTTGCATTAATATTTAACATCAATATTATTGAAAAAATGTTCGATGATGCTGAATCTAAGCTTGCCCATTTCTCCAAACATTGATCAGTTCTAATTCTACTCAATTTTCTACTCTCCTTATCTTTTAACTTTTGATATGTTGTTTTAATCCATTATCTCAATTTGCCTTTATTATTACTGTTTGTCTACTCACAACAATGCGATATTTACTTTTCAACGTTCATTTTGTTTAAAATTCCATCCAAGGAATATTTGTAAAATAATTGTATCACCCCAAGAGGCATTCGTCAACATGCAAAATTACATTGTTGGAATAAATTTAATTACATTGAGCTATGTTAATGGAATTAAATGTATAATTACATTTACCATAATCAGAAGGTCAATGGTATAAAGGGGATGAGTTTTTCCGCTGCAGTGTAAACTGAATCTATATATAAAACAACAGCCATTCTATTTTGAATGACTGCTTTATTTTCGGAACTATCACCCTTACTCCTTTCAAGTTATGACAGTAGATTAGTTTATTATGTTCATATATAACAATTTTACAATGTCAGTATAATAATGTTGGATTTAGGTCGAATCCTTGGACACGATTAGTGAGGATTATACACTCCATCTCCCCTACAACTCAGAATTTATCTGAATTGCTGTAAAATAAAATTCCTTAAACAACATAAGAAATCTAATGTTTTAAGGAATCATTTTGTTTTATTCTCATTAATATGTAGTTGGTGGTTTAGAAGTGATGTCATAAAGAATTCTATTAACACCATTGACTTCATTAACTATTCTAGATGAAATCTTATCTAGTACTTCGTATGGTAACCTAGCCCAGTCAGATGTCATACCATCAATTGATGTTACTGCTCTGATACCTATAGCATGTGTATGAGTTCTTTCATCACCCATAACACCTACTGTTTTTACGTTTGGTAGTGCAGTAAAGTATTGCCATACATCTCTTTCTAGACCAAAGTGTTTTTCTTCTCTTAATATAGCATCTGAAAATCAAGTAGAAACTAGCTGCTATATCGTAAGGACTAGCTTAGAGGTTTGACTATTCGTCGGCTATGACTTTTGTTATCCTCTTGTATAAAATGTTAGCAGAGAAAGCCGAGAAAATCAATGCATTACCTTTGTAAACTATCTAAATACTCTCTGTCCAACTCTTCAAACACTATTTGATATTTTTTTATGTCTAGCAATTGTCTAAAATACTTTAACTCCTTGTTGTGCTTTGTAATATTGAAGACTTTGACTACATCAGTTTTTGGAATATGAAAACCAAATAATACTCTAGTTAGGGCATTACTACTATATTTAATAGGTGATTTCCGACTATAGATTAAGCGCCACTCTCTCTCATAGTACCATTGCTCAAATTTGGTAGTCAGTATTTTTTCACCAAATCCGCTTAAGTAATCTTCATTAATATCCTCGATTTTCAGTACTGGCACGACTGGAGGGACTTTGTCGTATGAAACCTTTGTAGCTAAATTAAATGGATGAAAGCTTGTATCAAATTCTAGGCAAATCCCTTTTTGTCTATCAGCATAATGCCCCCACATAGGAAGTGAATCACACACTTCCGAGAAACAAATCACACCATTGCTTCTAGATGTTTCAGCTTTATTTTCCTTCACTGCATGATTGATCAATTCGTCATATGGATGTTTTCCATCTTCGTAATTTTTTCCAAACATCATTTCTAGAAAAGGTCTTTTCAATTCATTCGGAATATCAATTTGATGTGATAGTTCATAAGGATCATTTACTTCACTTAATACATTTGCATAAACCTGTTGGTTTTCAAGATTTAAGTAAGTCCATTTATCTAGCTTGCAATAATGGTATAATTTCACTACAATTCCTCCCCTCAAAAGTTCTCTAATACACTTAACATTCTCAATAGGTATATCAATCATCCCATCTGTCTATCAGCACCCCATTAGCATCATATAATTCACCAGGATCTGATTTAGAGTTATTCCAAACACCTCTGCCCTCTTGCCAATCAATATCTACAGTCCCTTTACCCGAGTCGCCAACCTTCACACTAGCACCAGACGCAAGTACATAATCAGAGAAGTAAAAATCCAGCTCACCTAATACTGATAAAATACACCAACCCTTAAGATTAACCTCACCAGTACCAGTAATTATTTTTTCTTAAACTCTAGTATCTTCCCCTCATTAGTATCACTGTAGTTATTGTCAATTTTTTTGTTGTTCTTTTTATTCTCATAAGCCATGAGTATTACTTTTGCCTGCTCTGAATTCTTATCAATTACTTCGTCATCAATATAATCTATATAGTACTCAATAGAGTCAATATCTAGTTTTATCAAGTAATCATAAAGGTCATCATTACTTTCAATTTCAATGCCATCTAGATAATTGATATGTCCTTCAACACCTAGAAATTTTAAAAATTCTTCTTTTATACTAGACTCCATACTCATAAGAGCCCCATAAATATTACTGAAGTGACTTAAAGGTGCATCATTCTTACCTCTAAGTTCGACTCGAAACTTTTTTAAATCATTCATGAAGCCAATATATGACATAGCAAGTTCTCTAGGTAAATAACTTCCTTCGCCACCATCAATAAAGTCATACAAATAATCTTCTAATTTCATATTTTCTCCTCTGCCAGAATAGACTATAATAGTAGTTTCTTAAGAAAATCCTTTGATGTAATTGAATAATTTATTTCTATATGCTTAATTTCATTCAGTATACTTCGAGTCTTTTTCCCACCATTGTCTATAACTACAATTCTAGAATTCAACTTTCGCTCACTTAATTTTCGGATTACTTTAATAGACTTGTCATTACTTCTTTTTACTTCAAAGAGTATATGGCTAAAATCTCCTTTTAGTGCAACTTGCAAACCACGTTCAAAGTCATTAACTCTCTTTAATTTTATTCCATACCTCTTGAGAAGCTTTGAGGAGTCACTACCTTTTAACAAATCATTGTTAATAGCTAAAAAACTAGTTCCTTCAAAAACAAAATCCTTATCCACTCTGTTTCTTATCTTTTCTTCAAGTAAAAAGTCTAAAAATAGCATACTACTATCAATGACTTTCTTAGACTGATTAGAACATAACTTAAAAGAATACAAATCTGGACATTTACTGATTACATCGCTTATAGCATCATTAAGACTCCATAGATCCTTATCTCTATAATCGTAATCATTTACTCCTGTTTTAAACTCTGTCGATAATGAGATCATATATAAGTAATCCCAATCGGTCGCTATTTGAAACGGGGTTTTATGGAAGACCATACGGCGATAAAAGTCTTTCTCGAAATAATGAAGGTTAGTAGAGTTATTTTCTATTAAGTACTCCTTTAAGTGTACTTTACCATTTTCAGTATACATTGAGATCACTTTCATAATTTCAGCACAATGACTAGTATTTCCGTACCAACGATTAGTATTCGAAATGACAAAATATACTCCACACTCACTCTTTTTAAGTTTTGGGAAAGGAACATATATTTTTCGGCTTTTTAAAGGGAAATCATTGTACTCTTTCATAGGTACAAGAAAACTCTTAACAGCCTCGATATTGTCTTCTCTACGTTTTTTAAAATACTCATGTATATCTTCAACGATATATTCCCTTGTGTTTCTAGTATTAAGTATGTCTCTAATACGATTTTTATGTTCGTGAATGAGGTTATTCTTCTTAGAACTATCAACCATTCCATAAGCGTAAGTAAAGTTAAACTTCGTATAACCATATTCTAAATAATTTTCAATATTCATTAACTCATTTTCCATTAATTGGTTAATCTCCTCATCAGTCATATTTTGGTAATACTCCTTCCTCTGGCCTGAAACAGACTCAAGTTGATTGAAACCAAAATACTCCGCTTTTAATTCTTTAATATACTTATCTTCTACTGCTTCTAGCTCTGACTGTTCACACTCGTTAAGTATAATCATTTTCAGATCTGATAAGCAGCTTTCATTGTCTACCATATATTTAAAAATTTTACATGACTTAAACCTACCATTGTAAAACAAATCGTTTTGATAAGTCATATATTCTTCTTTTGTTAATCTATTGAGTGCTAATATTTCCTTTATATGTGTTGAGTATCTCTTTTGAATGTCTACTGTTTGCCCTACATAAATAGGGACAATTCTATCATCGTCAAACTTATTGACATAAAGCATGTAAATACCACTAGTCTTCTTAAATTTAGTGTTCTCTGTAACTTCAATAGAACTGCATTTAATTATATCTAGTATGAGTGTTTTAGTATCTTTAAATGTCATTATGTGAATACTCCTCTCTAACTTTATAACTTCTCTACTTCTCTTTTTCTAAGTGCATAAGCTGTAAGTTCAAGCATTATCTGTGCTTTTTGCTCTTGTGCAAATACAGATTTTATAATCAGGTATCAAATTAACTCACCAATACACCGCCACTTATTATGCCAATAACAATTTGCCAATATAGAGTCATACAATCACTCCCCCTCATAACAACATTATCAGATATAGATATTTAAAACAATATTCATTCATTATCAGTACTATGGAAATATCTCCACTAATATCAATCTTTCAAACAAGAAAAAAGTGAGAGATTTTAAATATCCCCCACCCTTTACATCAACTAACAACTTTTCATCCTTCTAAAGAACGTAGCTCTAGATACACCAAGAGCAGTCGCAGCTTCTTCTGCTGATAAATGACCTTCTCTATATGCTGCTACCTTCTTCTTTAAATCATTGTTCTTAATTCGAACCTTTGGTCTACCAAACCCCACTCCGCGTTTCTGTGCAGCCTCTATGCCTTCAGCTTGCCTCTGTTTAATCTTTATGCGCTCCTTCTCAGCCATGTAGCTTAACAACTCGAACACAATATTTGATATCAACTTACGCTCTATATCCATCTTCCCAAGAGTACTGATTATAGGTGTATCAATAACAACAATGTCTACGCCTTCTTCAGACAACATATTCCATTCACGCCTTATAGCTTCCATATTCCGTCCTAGACGGTCTAACTCTTTGATGATCAATACATCACCCTTACGGAAACGCTTCTTCATATCAGCGTATATTGGCCTTTCCATATTCTTTCCAGACGCCTTCTCAATGAATACATTCTTATCATCCAAGTCAATGCCTGTTAGCTTCACATAGCCTTGTATAGCCGCTGTCTGTCGACTCTCATTCTGTTCTTTCGATGATACTCTTATGTAAGCAAAGTACATATCTCCTCCCGTCTCATATAGTCCGACTTACTTTTGAGACGATTATAACACAAAAAAGACTGCAAAAACAGCCTTTTTATCGAACTTTTTCACAGTCTCAAAATGTATACTTATTGAGATTGATTAATCAATAAACATCTCATACCACTCATTTTCTTGATTATATTCTAAACGGATATTTTTTCCAACTCCCAATGCATCTAGCAAATCATTCACATTCCAAGCTGTAGCCATCTTAAAAGGTGTAGGTCTTAGATACCAATAATTATTAGTACTTTTAATATAACCTACTTTTGTATACTCACTGCTTTTACTTCCAATACTTTCTCGTTCATTACGGTTATCATCTTTTACAGAACACTCATTTCCATTAAAGAAAAACTTATAAGTAATATATCCATACTCAGGCTCATTCACCAAAATTTCATGTTGATCTAAATCTAGTAAATATCTATTAAAATTATATGTACCAGCACCATAAATTCCATCAAGATTAGGTAAGTTCGTGGTATTCTCTACTACTTCAAAAAAATCGTCAAACTCACCATTTACTAAATTCAACAGTTTTAGAAACTCACCTTCATCTTGAAAATATAATTCCAAATTAGTATCTAAATAAAACGGTGTTAGCTCCTGATATACCAAACGTTTACCTAAATAATTGATAACTAAACCATTATTAGGTAACGAAACTCCATTTGAATCTAAAGGCCATGATTGAATTTCATCAAGTAGTATTATAGAATTACTTAATACTTGACTTTTTAAGTAGTTCTCACCTATTCGAATATCTTGGTCAGCATATCTCAAAACTATTTTTTTTGCAATTATTAACGCAGCTTCTTTTGTTGCTTTACCTTGTGGGTCAAACATATTATTCCCAACTCCAGAAATAATATCATTTTCTCTTGCTTTATATACACTTTCTTTCGCCCAAGAACTTATATCAATATCATCATTAAAGACTTTAGGATTTTCTACTAACTGCTCAATTCCCAATAGTCTAAGTATCTTTATCATAAATGTAGCTAATTGCTCTCTAGTCAACTCCTGATTAAAACCAAACTCACCATTACCTATACCAGAGGTAATACCAACGGAAGCTCCTTTCAGGGCATATATGTCGTTTGTATCACTAAATTTGATATTATCATCAACAACAACTTCTGAACCAATAAATGCCTCATACATCTCTACAGCTATTCTAATAAATTCACCTCTAGAGATGTTTGAATTAAACTCTTCAAAAATCTCATCACTGAAGATATTTAGTAATCTTACCTCAACAAGCCCTTCTTCTGCCCATTCAGAGTAATCCTCAGCATAAGTAACAAACATTTGACCTACCAATACAACACAAACTAATATAATAAATAGCTTCTTCATAACTCCTCCTTAAAATGTTAACTATTACATTAATATCCGATTATAGTGTATCATACAATTGACTGATAGTTGTCAATTAAGCATATCTTGCCTATATCTAGAACGATTAAACATAACTATAAACATACCAATATTGATAACTTTAACAATAAAAACGATAATTCTATAAGTCCTCAGTTGAGGTAGCTGATTAGTATCACAATACTTCATTGATACGAAAAAAGTCTCATAATCATCTTCACGTTTGACGAGACATAATTATGAGACATTTAAGAGACATTCACAATAGCTATTCAACCTTATCACGAAAAAAAAGACATCAATATCGATGCATCATCTATAGTATGCTTTTGTTGGTACATTTACCAAAGACCACATACATACAACAATAAATCAACACCATTTGAAGCTAGACAAGCTTTTAGATCACAAACTAGATCCTGGTGTTACAACTCTAGTTTATCAGCACAGTCTAATTAACTCATCATTTTTACGAGCATTATTGATAGTTTCTTTCGATTTCATCTCCAAAAACTTTTCCTGTCGGTTTTTTTCTTTCTTTATACTGAACTCATCAACATTATTAACATTAATTATACATTTTGATTTTTTAATTGCATTATTTAACACCATTTTTGTATCTTCAGCCTGTTCAATCATGTCTGTATTTAAATAATAAGGATCAGGGTGGCATCCCTTGTTTCTGTTAGTTTTGAATCTTTTAGAAGTCTTATAATTTTCGTTATCATAATACTGATTGTCTAGAGCAACTTCTAGTTGTCTAATATCTTTTACCCTAGGAAGATTATTTTCGTAAATACTTTTGATTGCTGAATCGCTATGATCTACTCGTGAACAATATCCATTTATTTCATCATATATTCTATCCAGTTTTAATAGTTTTACATTCTTATTATTACAGTTTAATGCTTCTTCAAGTTCCTTTTTAAAAATATCAATTCTTAAATCACAATTTTCTTCTAGCCTTTCAAGTTGAGCTATATGTTTTTGTATAATTGTAATTCTTGTCTTACGTTTTCCCATGTCTATCTCCTTAAAAACTTAGAATTGCTAGTTACAGCTATTCTTTTAATGGTCCAAACTGATAATAATCTAATATATTGTCAATTTTAAGTTTCTTCTCAATTTCACTTTTTGCCAGGTAGTGTTTACTCAAAAAACGTTGTATATTATAATCTCTTAGTACATAAGTTGATGCTATTTCTTTGGAGTTTTCATCTAGATAATCTTCAGATGTACCAGTAGCGCCAAACAAAATTTTATCTCCTGTTAATTCTTCAACTAGAACTTTTGATTTTTCTAACGATTCTTCATTAAATTCTTCAAGTTGTTTAATTACATCATTAAGAAAATGTGATTTATTATACCTTGTAGTCGTACTAGTATTAGGTTCCAATATAGTTTCACTGAATCCTGTATCATCGGTAAAAGATAATTCACCAACAGCGATTTGATTAGTTAATGGTAATGTATTAGTTTTTAATACCTCTAAGAGTTTTTCTATTTCAATTATTCTTTTAACTGAAGAATAATCGAAAATTGTATCTATTGCACCTAACCATTCACGATTTCGTACCTTATCAACTTTGTTCTCTTTAACAAGATAATCTAACTCCTGTTTTATTTTTTTATATAAATCTACAATTTCTTCATTTGTAAATTTATTTATATGTCCATTAAACCATTTTGATGTTAAAGTACCTTTTTGTACGGATTCTTTAATTAGACTTTTGACAACATAAGAATCCTGTTCAAATATTTCATAATCATTTCTATTATTCTTGTAATTTTCATTTGCACAACAAAAAAACTGTAATAAAACTGAAAACTTTTTACGATATAATCTTAACCGACTATCTTTATGAAAAGCATTTTTTAAACTTTCTTCTAAAAAAATTTCCTCAAACACTTCACTAACATTCACAAACTTTATTTTATTCATATCTTCACAACCTTTCTCTATACATCAAATACTAACATATGCTTTTTCTACAAGCCAGGAACAGGAAAAAAAAATCTAGTTCCTTAACTGTCAACACTTCTAAGATATATACATTTTTAATTGAGTTTAATTATTATATCATCATTAGATCATAATAATTGATATATTATAAACTGTCTTGATAAACTAAAGTTGTAACACCAGGAGATAATTTGCTAACAATTTGCTAACAAATGAAATGATTTTAAATGATAACACCCGTTGCTTAACATTTACTAACATAAGTCAAATCATTAGAAATGCAGATAACTGACAATTATTGATGTTACCTGATAGTGGTGTTACAAAACTCAAAATCCAGAGCCCTTCGGGCCGTACGGGTTCGATTCCCGATTTCGACACCACGTAAATTGAGACCTTCAGGATTGAAAATCGCTTTTTATTTTTGTAACTCTGCTAACAATGTAATTAATGAATCCTTACTAAATTACAATCCTAAAGATGATATTATTTCGTTCAAGAGTACAGCATAAGTTTACCTGTCCACTCGGACACCATATTGTATCCATGGTTACTTAAATCAGTTCTCGAATAAAGTATCTTTGTATTCTTTTTACTTGCATAATTAGGCAATCTTTAATTA
>Ga0209272_10000517_pt1 | contig 30927 bp, 31 predicted proteins | sample tdDd002_FD_187125 | JGI IMG/M metagenome (GOLD analysis project Ga0209272, IMG submission 187125) | Marine sediment microbial communities from the Atlantic coast under amendment with organic carbon and nitrate - tdDd00.2 (SPAdes)... | ecosystem: Environmental > Aquatic > Marine > Coastal >... | reverse complement strand
CAATACCAATTACATATACTTTACCTTTTGAATGCATTGTCTTCCTCCCAAATAGCTATTGTGACGCCCTGATCTGCATACCGATGAAGCCTCATAAAGCCCTCGTCTGCAGCCAACATGGCGCACGGTTCTGCCACGGCGCGAACACCAATGGTCTTTTCTACAAAGTCAGAGCCTTTAAATCGGTCCTGAACACGTTTTATTTCTTCTAATTCGATAATTATCAAAGGAATCTTCAGTTCATCGACCAACTGATGAATACCCTTTTCATCGGATTTTAGTTGAATGGTTGCCAGCTCTCTTACAGCATCCTTAAGAATACCAGCTTGTTCACATGCAGCTTCGAAAACCTCTTTGATGACGTTTCCACTCGTGTCTCTACGACACCCAATACCCACCACATAGTTTTGGGGAATAAGCTGAACACAATTGTCTGGAATTTGAATTGGTTTTGAGCTGATAAATATTGATCCTTCTTCCAACGCAGAATTGTTCAGATCATTCAGCACTTCTGTCATGGACTCTTCTTCAACATACACTTCCACATTCTTCGGAAGTGCCCCTGTCGTTGTCTCAGGCAATTCTCGAGTTGTGAATATTCTAATGCGGCGCCCATTGATGCCCATTGCAGTAACCGTCTTCGCATCTTCCATTGATTCAATTACAAGCCCTAAACTTTGAGCGAACATATCAACTGCCAGGTTTTTCGTCACATCGGAAGCCGTGGTGATAACAGGTGCAGCACCTACAGCCTCAGCCACTAGGTGGGTCAGTTCGTTGCCCCCGCCTAAATGACCAGATAACAACGAAATGGCATGTTGACCTGCTTCATCCATGACAATAATTGCCGGATCGGATGTTTTGGACTCAATATAAGGCGCTAGGCTTCTAACAACAATCCCTGTTGCCATGATGAATATCAATCCATCATAGGCCTTGAATAGTTTACCTGCAAAAGCCTTAAAAGGTTTTTCGGTGCTGTGTATTTCATAATCCAACTTATCGGATTTAATTTCTTTTAAAAACTCTTCCTTACAATACAAAGTTCCACCAATTCTGTCACAGAGCTGTTTTCCAAGCTCACTTGCGCCTTTCGTCAGTGTCACAATGGCTAGTTTCATGATTTAGCCACTCTGTATTCGTGTGTAAAACCAGGATCGTAAAGTTTTGACAGTTCATACTCTGTATCTAAGAAATCACCAACAAGGATCTGAGCTGTCTTTGTGATTCCAGCTTCTTTTACTTTCTGCGCAATATCAGAAAGCTTTCCAGTTACGATTTTCTGGTCAGGCCACGTTGCACGCTGAACAACCGCAATTGGTGTCTCTACACCATAGTGGTGAGAGAGTCTTTCTACAACGTTATCGATCATCTGCACTGAAAGGAAAATAGCCATTGAAGCTTTGTGTGATGCAAGCTTTTCAAGCGCCTCAGCCTCCGGTACAGGCGTACGTCCTTCAAGACGTGTACAAATAACAGTTTGAGATACACCCGGAAGTGTGAACTCTTTTTTCAGTGCCGCCGCAGAAGCTACGAACGAGCTTACGCCTGGTGTAATATCAACATCAATATTATGTGACGCCAGTCTATCAATCTGCTCTTTAATCGCACCGTAAATACTTGGGTCACCTGTATGAAGACGAACAACTGTCTTATCTTCTTTTAGACCTGCAAGCATAACGTCAATAACTTCATCTAATGTCATAGACGCTGAATTATGAATCTCAGCCTCTTCTTTTCTCCACTTCATTACTTCTGGATTGACCAGTGAACCCGCATAAATTAGTACATCTGCCTCTTCAACCATACGACGGCCCTTAAGAGTCATTAAATCTGGATCACCAGGTCCTGCGCCAATAATATATACCTTTTTCATTAGAATCCCTTCCTTTTCACGATCATAGTTGAAAGGTATGGCACTTTGCCGTCCTTAAGAGTTTGAATATCAGTTGTTACTTGCTGGATGTCCGTTGAACATTTGCTGATCATAACAAATTTATCTTGAAGGCCTTTACTTTCAAGAATTTCAGCCAATTTTTCACTATCGTGAGATGGCTTCATGATAATAACATTATCGTAGTGGTCTAGCGCTTTTTCGGCTGACTCACAACCATGCTTTAGTGGAATAATTCCGAAAGTCTCTTCCCACAGTGCAAGCGGTAGATTCTGATTTGCTGCCACGGCACAGAATGAAGTGATTCCAGGAATTGTTTCAACTTTGATATCTTGATCAATCAGTGGAAGTAAGTACATGTACGTGCTGTATACAGTTGGGTCACCAAGTGTAAGGAAAGCTACATTTTCACCCTTTTTAACACGCTCAGATATAATCTTAGCATTCTCTTTCCAAGCTGCCATCATCACATCGTGATCATGAACCATTGGGAATTCAAGCGTTAAGATATTTGTGTCTTTTGGTATGTATTGTTCTGCAATTTCAAATGCAAAGCTGCCTTTGCCATTTCTAGCTTCCGGACAAACCAATGTATCTGCAGCTTCAATCGCTTTAATTGCTTTTACTGTCAATAGGTCTGGATCTCCCGGTCCAACACCGATGCCTACAAATTTACCTGCCATATCAGTTGCCTCCTCTAGCGAATACTCATATTGAGCATTCATCTGTTCTAAACTCTAACGACTTTATCTATCTTCGTGTTGCTGAAATAATATATATTGGATTAAGCGCTTCCATAAGTGTCACTGTTCCAACCGCTCGACCGCGCGAAACTTGCATTTGTATGACGTCAAGCTCATCAAACTCGCCCGTTTTGATCGCCTCAACAGCTCTTCCGAGGTTTTCAATCGTAATGATGTTTATGACCAATCTGCCACCAGAAACCAATTGTTTCTCTGCCGTGCCTACAATGGCTTCCATTTGGCCGCCAGAACCGCCAACGATCATACCATCAAAAGTTTCATCTGGTATGTCAGCAGGCGCAAGACCTTTTATTGCTGTGATGTTTGAAAGCTCAAATCGCTTGATGTTCTCATTAAAAACTTCATAAGCATCATCTTTTCTTTCAATGCCCCAAACATGTCCTTGGTGAGCCACAAGCGCAGCTTCAACCGTAATCGATCCAGAACCCGCACCCACATCAATGACTTTAGCATCTGGTTTTAATCTTAACTTCGAAATTGTTACTGCACGCACTTCCGACTTTGTCATCGGTGCTTTTCCTCTATAGAAAGCTGAATCTGGTAAACCAGGACCTTTAAACGTCATGATGAGCCTCCGCTTCAATAAGCTTATTCACTTTATTCGCAAAAAGATTTTGGAAAGATTCAAGTGCACCCAGTCCGATGACTTTCGGAGTCACATTAAACTTTTCAGCCTCTAATTGATTCACCCATGAATCTTCGTCCGGTCCTGCCATATCATTTTGTGCATGATCCCCTGCCACAAGCATAAACGGCATAATACCCAGCTTATGAACAGATTTTTTCTTCAGCTGTGGGATTGTATGGTCAAGGTTCGGGAATGATTCCAGTACAGCAACTTGAATGGCTTTATCATTCAGTTCAAAATGAAGTTGCAAACAGCTGTAGGTTGCATTCGCCGGGTGATGTGTCCCGTGACCCATCAATAACCAACTGTCAAAATTGTGATCCCCAGCAAGTTTCGGCAACTCAGTATCAAGCGCTTCCATAACGTGGGTATAATCTTCTTCACAGAAAATTAAAGGCTCACCCAAAATTATTTTCCCGCTCATTTTATGACTTGCTCGAGCAACCGAAAGTCTAATTTTATCGTATTCATACCCTGGCATAATATGAAGAGGCTGTACATAGATTTCTGCTATGCCATCATTCATCATTTTTTGCAGTGCTTCAATCTCATTGTCAATAAATAGCGCATCACGCTCTTTAAGTTTCTTGATGATACGTCTTGATGTAAAAGCACGACGTACTTCAAAATCAGGATGATTCTTCGTAATAAGTGCTTCTACAGGATCGATACATGATGTTCTTGCATCTTCATAGCTTGTTCCAAAGCTCACAACCAATATACCTTTACGCTTCATCGTTTCACCCTTTCTCGATAATCACAACATTGAGTTCCGAGAACGATTTGATTAAAATCTCAGATGGTATTCCAGTTGTAATTTTCTCGTTTTCATAGGATAAATTCTCACCAACATATATGGTTGCATTCTCTTGGCCAGCTTTCAGAAGTGCTTCAGCGATAACTGCCGGCGTGTTCTTCTGATCCGTCAATAATCCCACAGTTTCAAATTCTAAAACCAGTTTGGAAAAATCCAAATCACGACCATGCACACTACCAATAAAACTATTCTGGTGTACACGTCCAATTCGACTGTACATATATTGCAGAGAACTGATGCCTGGAACAACTTCAAAATCTATTTCCTCAAAGTTTTTTCGCATATAAGATAACAAGCTATAAAAACCAGTATCTCCCGATACAGCGACAACTATGCTTTTTTCATCTCTATTTGCTCTTATAATGTCTGGTAACTTTGTCAACTGACCTTCCACTTGAACGAGCTCTTTGCCAGACTCTTTGAATGGTTCCAGATGTCGTCTTCCACCGATAATCATATCTGCAGATTGAAGAGCTTTCGACGCCGCTGGAAGCACATAATCCGGATGACCAGGTCCCATACCCACTATGATAAATTTCATAATTTAAACCCTTCTTCCAATGTTCTGGCATTTTTACATTCGCCAAGATACCCATGTGCCTTTGTGAATATAATGGTTCCAACTTCTACTTCTTGATGTACACGTTCTGAACATTTATTCGAAATTGTACTCGCAATAACATTAAACACATCCATATAGCCCGCTTCTTTGATATGATCAATCGCTTCATCTGTCGTATTAGAATCCATGACTTTTCGAATGAGCGTAATTGGGGCTTCCATTAATGCCAAGTGTGCCGTCAATGTTTCCATACGCCCATCAGCAAATTTACTGTGAGTTTGGAAAATACCCGAAGCCACTTTAACCATTTTTCCAAGATGACCAATCCAAAGTATACGCTTTACACCTTGTCTTTGTGCTTCATCCATCATGAATCCTATAAAGTTGCTTGTCTTCACAATTTTTGTGTCATCAAGAGCGATGTCCCTTGCATAATCTCGACCGTAATTCCCCGGCGAGAAAATAACTGTATCAACATCGTTTGCAAGGAGCATTCGAAGTTCAACACGCATGGTTTCTTTAAGTGCTTCTTCAGACATAGGTTCAACTATGCCGCTGGTTCCAATGATGGATAGGCCACCAACAATCCCTAGCTTGGGATTAAAAGTTTTCTTGCCTCTTTCCACCCCTTCTGGGGCTGAAATAGTCACTTCAACGGTTTTGCCCGTTGGAATCACATCATGGACCGCTTTTTTTATCATGTCCCGCGGTACGGGATTAATTGCAGGTTCTCCAATTGGAACAGCAAGCCCTGGCTTTGTTACGCGTCCAATACCAATACCACCTTTAAGTGTATAAGTATCAGCCCAGCGAACTTCAGCATAGACCTTCATACCATGTGTCACATCAGGGTCGTCACCAGCATCTTTGATCACTGCACATTTTACAGAGTCGGCCGAAATTTCAATATCCGTGATAGGAATACTAAGAATCCATCCTTTTGGTGTATCTATCTCGATGCTTTCAAGTTCTGTCCCGTGACTTAACATCCACGCAGAAGCCTTTGCCGCTGCTGCTGCACAAGTGCCTGTTGTGAATCCATATCTGAGTTTTTTTCCGTTTTTTTCTATGAAGCGATCCATATTGATCTCTCCTTTAAATTCTATAGCTGGTATAGCATTGCATTAATAATTGTTGCTGCCACAGGGCTTCCGCCTTTACGACCACGTACAACAATGTAAGGAATATCCAGTGTTCTTAGAAGTTCTTTTGATTCTTCTGCGCCCACGAAACCAACAGGAACACCAACGATAAGAGCTGGTTTCACTTTACCCGCTTGAATCTCTTCTATTAAAGTAAACAGTGCTGTCGGTGCGTTGCCAATAGCATAGATTTTTGTGTTCTCATCTTTACATGCTTTTTCTATCGCCACCATTGAACGCGTAATGCCGCGTTCTTTTGCTTCTATAACAACATCTTCATCGTGAACGCGGTGGTAAACCTTGCCGCCGTAGTCACCAAGACGTTTTTTATTAATCCCCGCCATAACCATGTTTGTATCCGCGTAGATGTCAGATCCTTCACGAAGGGCCTTCATACCCGCTTCAACAGCTGCTGGATGGAAATCCAGTAGATCAGCATATTCGAAATCTGCAGTCGTGTGGATGACACGCTTAACAATTGGAGCAGTTTTTTCGTCAAAGTTATGTGGTCCCATTTCGTCTGTAATAATAGCAAAGCTGCCTTTTTCAATATCCATAGGCTTTCGTACGTAATTTTCTAACATTTCTTTTTGATTCATAGCAACCTCCAAAAGTTAACTAAAAACTTGCATAATGTCATTTCGACGTTATAAGCAGAAATTTCATCAGCAATTACACAAGTTTTCCACCAGAAACCTCAATGGGTTTCTTCACAACATTTATCCAAAAAAATATAAAATCCGGCTGTAAAAGCCGGATTCGAAGCAATATCTGATTTCAGTTGGAAAACCTGTCGATACTGAACGCCTCCCAACTCTCACCCTGTAGCTGTAGAACACAAAATCGAATTAGGCAGGTTTCCTGGCTTGCGTGTCCCCCAAATAACGCCTTCCCATCCGGTTAGGACAGTGGATAAGTTATTTGGCAACGCTTACAGTAGCAGGGGCTGCATCGGACTCTCACCGAACTTCCCTATTAACCCTTAACGGGCACCTAAATCGTATATTATATCGTTTTCCCAATTAGTATATTACATTTTTTACACCTGAACAAGGTGGGATATTATCTTTCGCTGATAATATCTCACCTTATTATTCATTCAAACAGTAATAAAAATACAACAAAGTAAAATTTCACTGATTTATGCGGTTAATCTGGATTTAATCCTCTAGTGTATAAGTGATAACTTCACGATCTCCCACAATTTCTGATTTAAGATGTTCTACAACACCACTTGGGACAGTGACTGTATTTGCGTTACCATCACTGATGAATCTCTTCTTTGGATATTTCGTGTAATCATCCAACCAATGTGTCATTTGGAAATCTCCATCACCAGATTGTACGCGCATTATTGATAGTGGATTGAAGCCTTGATCATAAACAGAGACTTCTGGCTTCCAGCCAACCAGTAAGATGGCTTTATGTTCATAAGAAATATCATTGTAAACGCCTGATGTTACAAGGTCATATCTTGCTTGATCTTTAGGTCGTTTTCCGAATGGAAGAGCCAGCGTGCTCACTGTATAATCCTCAAGTCTTGATTCGATCTCTTGAATGTTCTTTCCGAGAGCTCTTTGAAGGCCTGCTGCATCTTGCTCTGTTAAGTCTTCATGACCATAACTGTGGTTTCCAACTTCAAAACCATTGTCTACAAGCCAATTCACTTTATAGTCTACGTATTCTTTTTGACCAAATGGCGTTCCTCCGTTTAGGAAGAAGCTTCCTCGAAGTGCCCAATCCGGGTGTTTCTCATTAAATGCTACAATTATTCCAAGTGCAGAATCTGGATCAATCGTCAATTGTCCGTCTTCTTCAATAATATTAAAGTTGGATTTATTGCCGTCATCAAATGTTATAACCATCGGTGTCAGACCTGCTGGCGTGTCAATATTACCACTCACATAATCCGACAAGTTAACGGGTCTGAAGCCCATTTCATAGTACTTTTCCAAGTCTTGTCTAAAGGATTCCGGCGTACGTGTATAAGCCGAGTTTTTCGTGCCAAGGCCGTGATACATTACGACCATAACTTCTCCAAGCTCATTGGGTTGTACAACTTGCAGGTCAATCCCAGTGTTTTCATTACCAGCCGGTGCACTAGTTGCTACTTCTTCTGTAGTTTCTTCTATAGTTTCTTCTGTAGATTCTTCTGTCGCCACTTCTGTAGTTTCCGCCTCTGCTGTTTCAATGGCTTCCGCCACAACTTCTTCTGGAACATCAGTTGTCTCATCAGTTTGCTCAGTACCAGCTGCTTCAACAGTTTCTATAACTTGTGTATCATCATTTTTGTTGTTCTCTATTGTATCAGTTCCCGGTGTGCAACCTGTCACCATAAGTGATAATGCAACCGCTGCTGTAATCATCATTTTATTTGTATGCATGTGTGCCTCCATCTCTCTCCATATATTGCTAACTCATTGTACACTGCCACAATTCACTTTGGAAGCTTATTGCATATTTGTTACCGTATTTTCACTTATCATATGGTATACTGTTATTGTTTCAGACTAAAGGAGTGAACCGCATTGTTTACCAATAACACAGACCGCGAAGTACGCGATAAACTGACTCTCATATACATCATGGCTCGATTCAATGTGCCACTAAGTTATCAACAGCTTACAGAGTTCGTTATGGGACTTGAGCTTATAAATTATTTCACGATGCTTCAGTATCTAACAGAGATGAAAGAAACTGGACTCATCGAAGAAAATCAGATTGAAGATGAAGCGCTTATTATGGTGACAAAAGATGGTCACCGTACGTTAAGTATGTTTACAGAGCGTATTAGTGCCACATCTGCAGAGACTATCGAAGCAGCCATTGAACTCACAAAGTCAAAAATGGCAAAAGAACGTCAGATACGTGCTCATTTCAAACGTGTCAGTGATAACGAATTCTCTGTACGCCTTGAAATGCTTGAGGGCGACAATCATCTCATGAACCTTCAATTTTTAGTTTTCACACAAGAGCGTGCTAAAATGCTCTGTGAATCCTGGAAGACAAATGCACCCAACTTATATGGGGAATTAATTCATCAGATTGTAAAGGAATAAAGTCTGTCAACAAACTAAATTTTACACAAAAACAAGAGCGTCCTCATTATTTTGAGGACGCTCTTTTATCTTTTTTATTTCTACATTTTTTTCGAAGTTATAGCAGATTTAAATGCTTCAAGAGTGGTATCTTTCACCATTTCCTCATCGACCATCCCATATCTGTATTCATTATAAATACGTGTTAACTCTGGTGGGTCAGCTTTTTTACCACGCTTGGATTCATCAAGCCTTAGTATCTCATTTGGTGTTAAATCAGCTGAAACTGAAACTCCCTTATTTGAAATATATTGCAAATAGGTTTTATAGATCAATCTTATTGGAGGGAGATTTTCAGAATCTCGACCTAATAAGCCATTGATCTTTTTACTTATACCATCTACCTTATCTTTTAATAACGCCTTCAAATACTGACCTGTCAGAAGTGTTTCTCTCACCTCGTCCGTTTCAAGCATTTCAGGGTTCTTCTTATTTCGCTCCAGTCGCTTGGTTAAGTAATACATAAGCACAATGAGTCCGAGAATCACAATGATAATAGCACCCCACTCAATATATTGGTCCCACGGGGTATCTGTACTCACTGGAAACTCTTCTCGTAAATCTTCACGCATTTTGTCCACTGATTCTGCTATTACTGTAGGTACTCCTGATTCTGTACCTTGTTTCTTAATTGCTCTAGCACGCACTCGACCTGAAAAGAATCCAATGAGTTGACCAATTGGAATCAGCACAAATCGAAGAATACTCTCTAACCAACCAAGTTCCACTGTAGAAAACATAGAAACTAAGCCAACAATAGCCACTGTAAAAACGAGGATCGTAATTACGTTAAATACCAAGATTCGCCTGCTCACTTGCATTCTGTTTGCAGACTCTTCTTTATACGCCGCTTTTAAATTCATACTAATCAGGATCATAATGGCCGTCATAAAAAATACGACAAAAAAGGGCCGCAGCACTGAAACAATCCACTGAGTTTGTCCAATTCCAACTGTTATGGTAATGAAAATCATCCCCATAGCTGTCTGGAAGAATCGTCTGGAGAAATAGTGTGTGTTGTCATCCTCATGAATAAATTTTATGCCATTCATCCAAACTATAATGAAGTATCCACCCATAATCAATTGCCCTGAAAAGGAATACTCCGGATTAAACCGAGTGCCCATAAACAAAGCCACAACCATGCCGCCTATACCAATAATATTGAATTTAGACCTTCGATCATCATTTAATGATGACAACCACCAATTAACAAGTGCGCTAAGTATAAACAAGAATGCCGTATACTCATATAACCCATTTATCTCAAAGCTCGGATAGAGCGAACGTGCAAGCAAAGCGAACAACAAGAATACGCTTATACTGTCATAGGCAAACTTCAATATGAGATGGGTTATTTTATCAAGCCATTCGTACATGAGCCGCACCCCCATCTATACATTCACACTTCGGATAATGGACCTTAATGCCCCGACTCAGCATATGCAAGCAATCTGATTCTTCCAACAAAGCAATATTTAGATCATATCCATTTGAAGCCAAGTGATTCAACCTCAGTGCCAACTCAGGTGTAATGGACTCTGTTAGAAAGAAAATCGTGTGATGTGGTTCGTATATTCTTTCATATAAATTAAGCATATCTTCAGCTGATATCTTATTGTACTCAGAGAGTTTCGCCAGTAATTCCAACAGAACCAATCGTTGTCCCGGTAGATTATCAGGCAAAATAAGCTGTCCAACTTTCGCAGATTGAACTGCAGCAGTATAACCCATTCCAACAGCGACGCTTTCTTTTGAAGCTTCCTCTACAATGCTTGCAGCCACATTAATAAGGTCTTCATAATGTGCTGACGCACTGTATTTCCAATCAGCTTTGAACTGAACTGTATTAAGCAATATCATAATTGCAGGCTCTGCCTTATGGTCAAAATTTGCCACCATCATTTGACCCGTTCTGGCCGTTGCCTTCCAATCTATTGCGTGGAAAGGTTCACTGTAGCTGTAATCCCTCAGTCCAATTTTCTCAATAGGATCTGGCATTATCCAACGATTTACAGATACTGTGCCATCAGGCTTATTGGGTTCAAAACCAAGGTGATGCAGTGGAAAAACCTTAGGGTAAACAATCAGTTGGTCAGGCACATAGAATATTTTCTCCGCATTCTCTAGACCGAACCAATCCCCCGCTTTTAATTCAACATCGCAAAATGTGTAAAACCCTCGTTTTTCACATGTGACCTCATACGTTTTAGTCAACTTTTGGAATGAAAACAACGATGTTATGGCAATGTGATTATGCTTTAAAAATCCTTTTATACCTTGAAGCTTCTGTCCCTTTATAGTTAAATCGGAAGGATATGTTGCAACCATTCGGAGCCAAGGGAGTGGCAACAATTTATGATTTGAAAGCTCAACTTTAAGAGTGAGTGACTCACCTGCATAAAGTCGCTTCCTATTGAATGTTCTGCTGTATTTTAAGTTTTCTAGTGCATTTTCTTTGAAGTACTTGAGCACGCCATATATTATGACCAGTGCAAGTAGTACCGACATTATTGAACGCATATACTCACCTACAGTTTTTCAGTGGGTACAGGGGCTTCTTTCAATATATGTTCAATAACTTCTGTTGCCTTTCGTCCGGTGATTACGGCATTTGAGTTAAGGATCAGTCTGTGCGCCAAAACTGGGACCGCCATCATTTTTACGTCATCAGGCAATACATAATCCCTGCCTTGAATCGCTGCTGTTGCTTGAACTGCATTAAACAACGCCATCGTTCCACGCGGACTCACTCCAAGCTCAACTTCAGAGTGCGATCTAGTTGCATGAGCGATTAAAATCAAGTATTCCGAAATCTCTTCCGACACTTTAACAACCTCGAATATTTTTTTAGCTTCATCCAGTTCTTCTCTTGTTATAACGGGTTGTAGCTCATCGAGAGGATTCTCTGTTTTGAATCTTTTTAAGATATTCATTTCTTCAGATAAATTGGGATAACCCATAGAGAGCTGCATAAAGAAACGGTCCAGTTGTGCCTCTGGAAGAGGGAATGTGCCTTTTGTCTCAACTGGGTTCTGTGTGGCTATAACAAAGAACGGACGATCAAGTTTATGCGTTTCACCATCAACTGTAATTTGCCTCTCAGCCATGGCTTCAAGTAAACTAGACTGCGTTCTTGGCGTTGCACGATTGATCTCGTCAGCAAGAATTATTTGATTCATAAGAGGCCCCTTTTTAAATCGGAACTCCCCTTCTTTTTGATTATAATAGTTGATGCCCGTTAAGTCGGAAGGCATCAAATCGGGTGTGAACTGAATTCGTGAAAATCCTGCATCCATTGATTTTGATAGAGCTTTTGCAAGTACAGTTTTCCCCGTTCCTGGCACATCCTCGAGTAAAACATGACCATCACATAGAATCCCTATAATCATTTGATCAATAACCGAGTCTTTACCTATGATCACCTTTTGAATGTTGTCTTTAATTTTTTGTCTCAGTGTTTGTACTTTATTCATAGACATAAAAAACGCCTCCTATTCAAATTCAGTTTCAATTTCTCAAGTATTATTATACCGAGAATTGTCTGAATATTGCATAATAGAAAGACGTTTAGTTCTTAATATTTATTCATATATTTCTTTATTTCTATATTTTAACATTCTGCATTCACGTTAGCTGTGAAATACCTAGTAGAAAATTACTTAACCTTATACTTTGTGCTTCAAGAATCCACTGCACATTTTCTATTGTGCATGTTTCGGCATTCATAACACTGTCCATATCATTGAGAAGATCTTTGTAAATACCCTCTAGCTGCTCCAGACTATCCTGTCTAAAATACCTAGAGTAGCCACATACATCCAGCATAATAATACCGTTCTCTACAAAAAATTCGATCAGAGTTTCCCATTCATCTATTTCAGCTTCCGTCTTTAGGAATTGACGCATTTCCAGCTGTCCTTCTGGTGTGATGAGGTTATTTATGAATTCAGAACAGGCCAATGATTCTTTTAGTTTGAGTCCTTGTTTCATAATGTCTTGTGACTTACTTGAGAAAAACTGTTCTTCAAAATATGTATAAAACGTTTTTCGGTCCAATGATACACCCCCATGTTAGAACTTCAAGTATGAGTCCAGTACCATTCCCATACCATTATGTAATATTTTATATTAATTATACTACTTTTTCCAAAACGAGTGAAGTGTTTAAGCCCTCAAAATAATCGGTTGTCAATTAATACATAAAAAACCGCTAAACATATATGTTTAGCGGCTGAATTACAATTGTAATTGTAATTAAGTGATTATCGATTGTCTTTAAACGTACATAAAAACTGATCAAATCCTGTATGACTCATATCTTTCACTTTAAAGCTATGCTTCTTTAAATACGTCATTTCTTTATAGTCTGCATCCATTTCCATAAGAGGAATTCGTGTATAATCAAGAACCATTTTGATCATTTCAAATCCAAGTCTATGTCCTCTTGCTTCTGGAAGAACAGCCAAGTGAAGCAGTTCAAGCTTTGTCTGATCGTATTGTTTAAGACCAATGATTCCAACAGGTTTTTCGTCTTCATAAGCAACATAAAACAAACCTTGTTGTTTTGAATACATGCTCTGCGCTGCACTTTTAATACGACCACCAGTCGCACCTACTATTGCAATTGCAAAGATTTCCTTAATAGCATCATTTTCGTAAATTTCCTTGTAATTCTCAAGTTTAATTAATTTCACATTATCCTCCATATGGATCATAGGTCGTATGCCTATATCTATTCTAAACGCTCTTAAACACGTCTATAAGTCTGACTGTAATAACTTAAATAATTCCAGGAATTCTCTTTCTGTTTCATCCATCATCTTAAAAGACAGATCATAGGTGCCCACCAATTCTAAGTCATTATAGTTGTGTGTGTCAAGCAGTTCTGAAAGTTCATAACGTAATATGGCATCATCCACAAATTTTACTTGTGCATGTTCTTCCTCTGATAAGTCATCAAGGTTATACACCTTAAAAATTAAGCTTTGCAGCATATCTTCCATTTCAAGATAAACATCCAGCAATTTTTTAACAGGACGTGTTATATCTGAAATATAAGCTTCAGAAGCATCATGAAGCAAACAAGCCAATTGAACTTTCGAATTAAAACCCCTCAGTTTCGCCTCTTGAGCGCAATATATGCTGTGTTGCCCTACACTATAAAAGTGTTTAACGTGACCATTGCCTCGGCACATCAACGAAAGTGCATGAGCAATATCTTCAATCTTAACCTCATCCTCTCTCGGATCAATGGGCCAAAACTGTCCTTTGCTATAAGTGCTAATAAATGTTCCTTTTCTCATAATCTATACTCCTTTCTCAAGTCGCACGATCTTTTTATATCACAGTCTTTTTTCTTTTTATACAATTAAAAATCCTGCTTACTAAAGAAAATACGTACAACGTACCCTCTTCGTAAGCAGGAATTATCGGTTCCTGGTAGAAACCCCCAAACCATATTAATGGGGTTATACGAAGTTAAACTTACCCTGATTCATCTGGGTCTTACTCTAAGTATACCGAACCTTATAAATAGAGTCTATAACATTTAAAACTTTCCAACTTTATCTGGATTGATTCTGAATCCCTTATCATTCACCGCTCTCTGAACGGCTAAAATTCCATCTAAATGATCATATTCATGTTGGAAGAGCTCAGCCAAGTCGCCTTCAAATTCTAACTCTTTGTCATTCCATTCAAGATCTTTAAATTTCACAAGAATTTTTTTATACCGCTTCACGCGAACTTCAAATCCCGGAAAACTCATACAGTCATCCCAAAGTTCAAACATGTCCTCACCCACTGGTTCCATTTGAGGATTAATGAAAGGAATGATCTTGTCATCAAATTTCATAAACACAATTCGGTACGCCTCATCAATTTGCGGTGCAGCAATGGCTCTGCCATATCCGTAGCGTGCTTTGAAGTCATCTATAGTATCATTTAAGTCAACCACTACTTGCTTTGCAACTGCAAGTTTGTCTTGTGTGACTGCCTCAGATATCTTATATAAGTTTTCGTTGCCCAAAAGTAATATCTCTCGCTTTGACATTATTGCCTCCATCTCGTATTTCTAGTAATTGGTTGTGTCTAAAATCTGGTTTTGTAAAATCTGATTTTGTATAATCTCTTCATCTAATAATATCAGAAATATGAACAATTCACTGAATATTCGATTTCAATTCGGGTTTTATATTTCTTCTCCCTTGTCCAAGATAAGAATCTGTGATAATATTTTTACAAGGTCACACATGCGCGTTCGGACTTTAGTGCCAAATTCGCTCGACCCACAATTTTATATAATCTAAGAAATTTGCCTTTAATTATGCTCATTTCTTAATCTGACAAGATTTAAAGAGAAATAACTTTTCTTCAACTTTACTAAGGTCAGCTTCGGAAGTACTATTCCGACGCTGGCCTTTTATTTTTTGTTTTACTAATTTCATATTCCAATCACTTTTCAAGGCTTCAAACGGCTTAAGCCGTAATAAGATCATCCTCTATTTCGCGCAGGGGGCGCATAGATCAAGATGATCCATATAGTGAAAAGATAGGAGAGAAATCATGAAAGACACAAAGCAGGGTTCTATTTATGAACTGAATGGTAAACCGCCACTAGGCGTTGCTATTCCTCTCGGTATGCAGCATGTTCTCGCAATGTTTACCGGAAACATCGCTCCAATCATCATCCTTTGTAATGTACTTGGTTTACCCGCAGAACAAAAAGCATTTATGATTCAATGCGGTATGGTCGTCGCAGGTCTAGTAACATTCGTACAGCTTTACCCAGTCGGGCGCGTCGGTGCAGGTCTTCCTCTCGTTATGGGCACAAGCTTCGCATTTGTTCCAACAGCGATCGCAGTTGGTGGAGCTTATGGACTCCCAGGTATACTCGGTGCTTCCATGGTTGGTAGTCTCTCTGAAATTTTAATGGGTTTCTTCTTAAAACCACTTAGAAAATTCTTCCCGCCACTAGTAACTGGTACAGTGCTTGTTGCAATCGGTCTATCACTTCTACCTGTCGGCGTTAAGTACTTCGCTGGTGGTGTTGGTGCTCCGGACTTTGGCTCACCACAAAACTTAGCACTTGGATTTTTCGTTCTTATTACTATTATTTTGCTACAGAGATTCGGTAAAGGTATGATGAGCATTGCAGCTATTCTAATCGCACTTATTCTTGGTTACATCATTGCTATTCCGCTTGGTAAAGTTGACTTTACAAACGTGGCAAATGCAGGTTGGTTCAGTGTCCCAATGCCTCTGAAATACGGTATTGAATTCCACTTAGACGCCATCTTAAAGTTTGCAGCTGTATATTTGGTTGTTGGTCTTGAAACACTTGGAAACATTTCTGGTATTACACTAAGTGGCCTGAACAGAGAAGCCACTGACCGCGAGATGTCTGGTGCAGTTATTGCAGACGGCGTTGGTAGTGCCTTTGCTGCCTTCTTCAACGTTCTTCCAAATACAGCATACGGTCAAAATGCAGGTATCGTAGCTATGACAGGCGTTGTGAATCGTTTCAGTGTTGCAACAGGTGCCATTTTCCTAATCGCAGCTGGTCTGGTTCCTAAATTTGGTGCCATTTGTGCAGCTATGCCTCCAAGTGTTCTTGGCGGTGCTGTTCTTGTCGTATTCTCAATGATCACAGTAAGTGGTATTCGTATGATCGCAAAAGCTGGTCTGGACAATAGAAATGGTACAATTTTAGCAATTTCTCTTGGTCTTGGTTTAGGCTTCGCTTCTGTACCTGCTGCAATCGAACAAATGCCAAGCGTTATGAATCATTTCTTCGCTGACTCAGTTGTTGCTTCTGGTATTTTAGCACTTGTACTTAATGTTGTATTCCCTCAAACTGAAGAAAATGCTTCTGTAACTGAAAAAGAAGCTGCTTAAACAAATAAAAAGGAGCGAACATCATGCTATCTTTCAACACCTATCATAGGCCAAAATCCATCGAAGAAGCCTTTACACTTCTAAGTGATCACAAAAGATCACAACTTCTTGGTGGTGGCGCATTTTTAAGAATGGGACAAAGAAAACTAACAGACGTTATTGATTTGTCAGATTTAGATCTGGATTACATTAAAGAATCAGTCGAAGCCTATACCATTGGCGCGATGACAAACTTTCACACTCTAGAAACCTCAGAAGTTTTATCACCAAAGCTGAGTGCATACTTTAAAGAAGCTCTTGGCCAAATCGTTGGTATCCAACTCCGAAGCATGGTCACTCTAGGTGGAACGGTTTATAGCAGATACGGTTTTTCTGATCTTAACACTGCGTTACTCGCACTTGGTGGGCATGTAAAGTTGTATAAACAAGGTCGAGTGAGTATGGAATCGTTCTTTAGCTCAGATAGACCAAAGCGTGATGTTCTAACTTCTATTGAACTTCCTAAGGTTATTGAATACGGGACATTCAAGTCAGCCCGACTCTCAACCGCTGATTATGCACTTCTTAACATGGCTGTTGTCCGTACAAATTCAGCAATGGAAAACGGTAGCAAGTGGCGTATTTCGGTCGGAGCACGACCTCATGGCGCAATACTTGCACATGAGACAATGGCTTTTTTAAATGAAAATGATCTAAACCACGCAAACGTATCAAAAGCTTCTGAAATTCTAATGTCAGAAATCAATTTTGGAACAAATAGATTAGCAAGTTCCGAGTACAGACGTGCCGTTGCCGGCGGACTGCTAAAACAGACCTTATTGGAGGTGATGTCAGATGAAAATTAAGTTCACTTTAAACGGAGAAAAAATCGAAGCCGATATCAATCCAGACGCCTACCTCATCGATGTGCTGAGAGACCACGACTGTCTTGGTGTTAAAAAAGGCTGTGATACAGGTACTTGTGGCGCTTGCACCATTCATATGAATGGTAAACCGGCCCTCGCCTGTGTTGTTCTTGCAGCAAGAGCGGATGGTTCTGATGTTATCACCATCGAAGGTGTCCGTGAGGATGCGAAACGTATTGGCAAATATCTCGTTGCAGAAGGTGTTGAACAATGTGGCTACTGTAGTCCCGGAACCATTATGAGCATCTTGTACTTGGAGAAATGTGTTGAAAATCCAACTGATGAAGAAATCCTTTACTACCTCAACGGAAATCTATGTAGATGTTCTGGTTATGTAGGACAACTTCGTGCGATTCGAGCATATATGGAGGCGAAAAATAATGAAGTATGTGCGTAATTCCCACCCTAAAAAAGACGGCATGCAACTTGTTCAAGGCTTCCCCGTCTATACCGATGACCTCGCTCCAAAAAACGCGCTCATTGTTAAGGTCCTTAGAAGCCCTCATGCCTTTGCACGAATTAAAAACATTAAAACTGATTCAGCTAAAAAAATTCCCGGCGTGGTTTGTGTACTCACTTGGAAAGACGTTCCTAGAGTCCCTTTCACTCGCGCTGGACAATGTTACCCTGAGCTTTCAGCTTACGATAAGTTCATCTTAGATGAATATGTACGTCACGTTGGTGATGATGTGGCCATCGTCGCTGCAAAAGATGAAAAGACAGCTGATAAAGCCCTTCGACTGCTTCGTGTTGACTATGAAATTCTTGACCCTATTTTAGATATGGAGCAAGCTGTCGATCACAACACAGTCGTTCATTCAGAAAAGGAACTCTTCACCCACATTAATGTTGGATGTGACGCAAAAAGAAATATTGCCTGTGAGATCAACCTTGGACTTGGTGATTTAGATCTGGCACTCAAAAACTCGGACCATGTTTTTAAGGCCAGATACAATACTCAAGGCCAAGCTCAGGCCATGCTTGAGTCTCATAGATCTTACAGCTACCTTGACCAAAACGGACGTCTAAACGTGGTCTCATCAACACAAATTCCATACCACACTAGACGAACCTTAGCACGTGCTCTTGAAATGCCTCGTCACCAAATTCGTGTTATTAAACCCCGCGTCGGCGGTGGATTTGGTGCCAAACAGACAGCACACTCAGAATTCTACCCTGCACTCGTCACCAAACTTACAGGAAAACCTGCCAAGATCATTTACTCACGTCAAGATGTATTCCGCGGAACATCATCTCGACATAAAATGCGTTTTGACATCACGCTTGGTATGAACAAAGATGGTCGAATGACTGCCATTAACATAGAAGGCCTCTCAGACACAGGCGCTTACGGAGAACATGCTCAGACCACTTTTGGAGCGGCTGGAAAAAAAGTTCTGACACTCTATAATAAGGTTGATGCCTGTCGATTCTCAGGTCGAGCGGTTTACTCCAACAACGTTCCTGGTGGTGCACTTCGTGGATTCGGCGTGACTCAAGGTACGTTTGCACTGGAGTCTGCAATCAATGAAGCATCTCGTGAATTGGGCCTTGATCCTATTAAAGTTCGAGAAATGAATATGATCAAAAAGGGCGAAACCACGCCTCTGATCAATATGTTCACAAAAGACGCTGGACCAGAACCTATCCCAATGGATTCATGTCTGCTTGAAACCTGTCTCGAAGATGGAATTAAGCATTTCGATTGGGAAGGTAAGCTGCAAAAGCACGCACAAGCGGATAAGTCTTCTCACCTTAAATACGGACTTGGAATGGCCATTGCACAACAAGGCTCTGGACTTCCTAATATTGATATGGCCAGTGCAACGATCAGGTTGAATGATGATGGTTTCTTCACACTACTCACAGGTTCAACCGATATTGGTACAGGCTCAGATACAGCCATGGCACAAATCGCATCAGAGATTCTTCAAGTGCCTCTGGAACGTGTTGTTGTTCATGCAGCCGACACTGACACCACTCCATTTGACAGTGGCGCCTATGCTTCTAGTACAACTTACACAACAGGAAATGCCGTGATTGATGCAGCTGAAAAAATGATTGACTCAATTTATGAGACAGCTGCGAAGTTCTATAACGTTAGTAAAGAAGACATTCATTACGAGAATGGTCAAATCTTCTGTAAAAGCTTAAATGAAGAGATCAGTCTTGAATTGTTCTCAAATAAAATAATCTATAACACTCAGCATGTGCAGTTATCTGTGACTGGTTCGTTTGTTCCAAAGAAATCAGCACCTCCGTATATGGCAGGCTTCGCTGAAGTCTGTGTGAATACTTTGACTGGTGAAGTCAAAGTCACAGATTTTGTAGGCGTGGTTGATTGCGGAACGCCGATTAATCCCAATCTTGCCAAAATACAAGCTGAAGGTGGAATTTCTCAAGGTATTGGTTTTGCTCTTATTGAAGAAGTTAAAGTTTCAGGCAAAGGCGTACTCCAAACCGATAACTTTATGACCTATAAAATTCCTGCACGTCGAGATATTCCTAATATAAGAGTCTTTCTCGCAGATGGACATGATGAAACTGGCCCATTCGGTGCTAAAAGTATCGGAGAAGTCGTTATTAATACTGTTGCACCTGCAATCACTGAAGCCATTGAAAATGCATGTGGCGTAAGAATACGAGACTTACCTGCAACACCAGAAAAAATATTGCTCGCTTCCCTTGAAGGCGTCCGAGTCAACAAGGAGAATATAGAGACCAGCAGTCCCTGTTAAAAAATAACTGCTGGACTATAGAAATGGACGTGTTCCAGGTACCCCCAGAACACGCCCATTTTTTTATGTTTGTGACATTCTAAAGAATCAAATAACACTTATGGATGTTATAATTGATATTGAACTGGAGTTAAAAGGGAGGCGAAGTCTAAGATGATGTTTAAACCAAACAAAAAAATTATATACCGAATACTTTCATCTCTTCGATGCCTCATAATAACTATGATGATTGCAGCACTTCTACTTACGTCTGCAACCACATTTGCTTTTGCAGACAATAACAGTGCCATTCCTGACAACGTGACACTGCAACTACGCTGGGAACACCAATTTCAGTTTGCTGGATATTATGCCGCACTCTGGGAAGGCTACTACGATGAAGCTGGCCTAAATGTCGATATAAGACCAGGCATTGATGAACATGGGAACGTCATTATTGTTCCTGATGCCATCAATAATGGCGATGCAGATTTTGGTGTTGGTGGTGTTGACATACTGCTTGCCCTTAATGAAGGACAGGATCTACGCATTATTTCTACAATATTTCAGCGTTCACCTGTGGCATTCTATTTACTCCCTGAAACAAGATTTAACTCAACTTATGACTTTACGAAGCTCAACGTAGCAAGACGCGAGCATGATCTTCTTGATATAGAGCTACAAGCAATGCTTATAGATGAGGGTATAAACCCATCCAAAGTACACCCACTCCCGAAGGATATTGTTCTTTCATTTGATGATCTGAGAAACGGTACTTATGACGTCATTCCAGGTTATCTTGACACAATAGCTTATCAAGCTCATTTACAAGGATTTGAACTCGATAAAATACAGCCTATTGAATACGGCGTGGACTTTTATGGAGACAGCATTTTCACTTCAGGAAAGTTGGCTGAGAGCAGACCTCAAATGGTAGAACGCTTTAGACTTGCAACTCTAAAAGGCTGGGCATATGCTTTGGACAATCCAGAAGAAATGGCGCAGCGTATTGCTGATCATTTCTATAAAGACTCGCGAAATTACTTGGAGTTTGTCGATTTTAATAAGTTCCAAGCTGGGAAAGTCACTGAATTAACACTGTATCCTGTTGTTGAAATCGGAAATATGAATCCATACAGATGGACAAATATGATTGACTATCTAACTGTGCTTGAACTTATTGATAGCCCTATTGATACAACCACAATTCTTTTTGATTACGGTCGTATTCAACAAGAGAAATCAGCACTCCACATACGCTTATATCAAAGTCTTCTGGTCATTCTGGCTGTAGCCTCACTTTTTGGTTACATCTGGTATATGAAAAGACAGAACTTTAAACTTCAAAGTGAAGTTAAATTTAGAAAAGAAACAGAACAACGCATTAGTTTAAGCCACGAGAGATACCAACGGATGTTTAATAGCTCCTTCTTGGGCATAACCGTTACAGATATTAACGGCAACTTACTTCGCGCCAATGACAAATGGGCTGACATGACGGGATACAACCACGATGAATTGGTAAACATGAGCATTTTCGATATATTATCCCCTTCAAGCAAGGAATCTGGTAAACAATTGTTCAAACAACTTAGGGACAATGAAGTACAGGAAATCGACTTGGAAAGACTCTATAGACGAAGTGACCAAACTGAATTCTGGGGCCAACTTTATATGACCGCTATAAGAGACCCCGAAACAAAAGCAACCAACTTCCTCGGCATGGTGCATGATATTACTGAAAAGAAAATGCAACGTGAAGCTGCTGAACGTGCCGAAGCTATGGTTATTTACCAGGCACGGCAAGCCGCAATGGGTGAAATGGTCGGCAATATTGCGCACCAATGGCGTCAACCCCTCAATAATTTAGGCCTGATTTTAACGAACATTGAAGATGCCTACAGATTTGAGGATCTCGATGACAGACTCATGTTTGATTCTTCGCGCAGAGCTAAAAACTTGATAAAGCAAATGTCTGAAACCATTGATGACTTCCAAGACTTCTTAAATCCAAGTCTGGACTCTGAATCCTTTGATCTTGATGATATGATCGATGGCGTGATTGAACTTGTACAAGATAGTCTCAACTTCAATATGATAGAAATCAATAGAGTTGGACGCCTTAACGCTATTGTCACAGGACAAAAAAACCAACTTTCTCAAGCTATATTTAACATCATTAACAACGCTGTGGATGCCATAAAATCTTCTCAAACAGAGAATCGTGAGCTCGTTATATCCACTGAAATTCAGAAACTGGAGTCAAACGATTATATTGTCTTAATAGAAATCACGGATCATGCAGGCGGCGTACCAGAAGATGTTCTTGAGAAGGTCTTTGAACCCTACTTCACCACAAAACCTAAAGATGAAGGCACAGGCCTTGGTCTCTATATTACCAAGTCAATTATTGAAAACAGCTTTGATGGAAGCATTGAGTTATCCCTAACAGATACAGGAACTCGATTTGCAATAAAAATACCCCTTGGAAGGTGATTTTAATGTCTGATACAAATGCACTCAGTTTACTCACAATTCTATATGTTGAGGATGAAGACCTGACACGTGATGAACTTAGCCGATTTTTAAAGCGCCGCGTCTCTCATCTTGAAACAGCCAGAAATGGACTAGAAGCGCTCACACTGTTCGAAAAACACACCCCAGATGTTCTTATAACCGATTTAAGAATGCCGGATATGGACGGCCTTGAACTAACAGGGCGCATACGCGATCTGGGATTTGACACGCCGATTATTATTACATCTGCTCTTTCAGATTCAGAAACAATACTGACCGCTGTCGACCGTGGAATCGTCAAGTACATTGTTAAACCAATAGATGCTGAGGAACTCGAAACAGCTCTTTATTCAGTGGCTGAAGACATACTCTCCAGACGCCATAAGTTTGTTGCGGATCGTAGGATTCTTTCGGCCGATGACCGTCAACAAATCGAAAAATTATTATCAAGAGACATCTCCGCTCTACTCAAAAAATCAACTGGAAAAGGCCCTCGAAAATTGCGCGTGAAAATTTCAATAGAAAGTGTTCAAATCATAGTTGAAGGTATGTTAACGCCAATGGAACAGACCCTCCTTCGAGGTGCGCAGTCTCCAGAAGCACTTGCTATGAACCGAGAACTCCTTTATAAAACATTGGAATCTGAAATTCACGATATGTTTACCAAACACACAGGATGCGGCATACATATGAGTCAGTACGCTGGCCGTATTCGTGAAGATAAAGAAGAAATATACTTAACATTCAAAAGACGCTAAAGTGGATTTCCACTTTAGCGTCTTTTTATATTGTTATACTGAATTACGTTTTTTTACTTTCTTTTTTACTTTCTAAGGAAGGGTGGCTCCTTGAAAGTTTTCTATTTTTGATTTAAAATGGAACTATCATTATTTTATGAAGCTCTTGTTTGAGCGGAGTCTGCATTTGCAGGCTCATTTTTTTGTACAGAATTTTCATATGCTGTTCTTAATTTAATTGTGACGTATCCATAGAATAGGCCAAGTGCACAATAAATAATTTCTGTTGTGGCAGCACCAGTAAACGTTGCTCCAGGAACGTAAGACATAAAGCCAAAGAATACACCTGCACCAACAAATACTGATGGAACAAAGTCAGCCCATGGCACACGTTCGAGTGCAATAACTGGGATCACTATAGCGAAGACCGCCACTGGGAATCCAAAGAAGCCTAAAGACGGCATCAAAGTTGCACCTAATGTCATAATTAAAATGGATGCAATAATACCATTGGCGTAACCAATGAACGTCTTAATACCGCCCTCAACGTTACATCCCGCCATAAAATACATCGCCCATGCTTGGAATGCGATCCATCCAAAACCTGCATTGCCCGCTGGTGGTACAAGTGGTGCGAGTACTTGATCTACGATTTGAATCGTAAATGCCAAGAATGCAACCATCACCGGTATCCATATGAACTTACTAAATTTCACGTGTTACTCCCCCTTTTCACTTATGTAATACTCATAAGCCTCCTGAGCAGTTGCTCCGCCATGAACAATCATGCGTACTGCTTTAATCATAGCCACAGGGTTTTCTGCTTGGAATACATTTCGTCCCATATCAACACCAGCAGCACCTTTTGAAATCGCATTAAAAGTCAATTCTAAAGCATCTTTCTCAGGAATCTTTTTCCCGCCAGCCACCACAATTGGAACTGGACAAGCTGCGACAATTTTTTCAAAATCTTCACAGTAGTACGTCTTAATAATATGTGCACCCATTTCTGCCACAAGGCGTGTAGCTGTCAGGAAAAATTGAGGTGTTCTCGCCATTTCTTTCCCTACACCAACAACACCCAGTACAGGAATTCCGTAACGATTACCGATATTTACAGCCTGTGACAGGTTCTCAATCGTACGACATTCATTTTCAGAACCCACGTACACTTGAACAGCTAAACATGATGCATTCATGCGAATGGCGTCTTCTGCGTCAACAGCCAACACTTCTTTTGTGATGTCATCTCTCAGCACAGAACTACCTGATGAACAGCGTAGTGCAACTGCTTTTTTCGTTGAAGGCTCAATACAAGTCCTAAGACCTCCACGTGTTGCCATCAGCACGTCAGCATGTTCTGCCAGTGGTGGTATGGTTACATCAAGCCGTTCAAGACCACTTGTCGCGCCCATAATATATCCATGATCAAAAGCCAACATGATTGTTCTTCCTGTATCAGGATTAAACAACTGTGACAATCTATGTTTCATGCCCCAATCATAGTGAGCAGAACCTTTTAAGAAAAAGCCTCGGGCTTCAGGCGTTTCTCCCAAGTGAAAATCCTTCGCTACTTTTATTGAGTCCTTATCTGCCATTTGTTTCTCCTTTATGTCTATATAAGTTGCTTATTTTTTGAAATATGGTGTTTTACATGGTTGTTCCCATAGGTCAAGCATGTCTTCATCCATACGAGCCATACACAATTGGAATCCGCTCATTTCCTGAACTGTAAGAAGTTCGTTTACGACGTTTGCAACAACTTCGATGTTCTTTTCTGCAAGATACTTGTGTGCTTTTCTAAAGACAATAAGTTGCTCCATTAGAGTTGTAGCGCCCGTACCATTAACGATCACCATCGCTTTTTCGCCACTCTTCAAATCTAAATCTTTGACAAGTTCCTCTGTCATAATTGCAGTTGTTTCATCTGCTGAAAGTAGTTTTTGACGTCCACCGCCACCTTCGCCGTGCTGACCCATACCGATTTCCATTTCTTCTTCACCCAGAATTGAAATTGTTTCACCTGTCGATGGATGTGTAGCGCCACGTGCTGCTACAGCGATCGTTGCCATATTGTCAGCAAAATATTGTGCAATTTTGGCCACTTCTTCAAGACTCTTACCAGATTGAGCCGCTGCAGCTGCCACCTTGTAAACAGGCACACAACCTACAAGACCGCGGCGGTCATGACCATTTTCACGTGTTGCATTGGAAATATCTTCTTGAGTCACAACCTTCATGACATTAAGACCTTCTTTTTGCGCACGTTTCATAACCATGTCACCTGTCAACATATCGCCTGCATGATTAAGAACTACGAACAATACGCCTTTACCTTTGTCAGCCATACGTATTGCTTCAAGACATGGACCAGGACCAGGAGCTGCAAAAATATCGCCAGGTACAGAAATATCGATCATACCTTCACCAACAAAACCACTAATCGCTGGTTCGTGACCAGTTCCGCCTAAAGTCACAATTGTCACTCTATCAGCTCGGTCAAGTTTTCTATTCACTACAAGTTTGCTGTCTGTCAATTCAATAAGCTGTGGATTTGATAATGCCAATCCTTCTAGTAGTTCATTTGTTAAATTTGCTGGATCATTGATAAATTTCTTCATTTTCATGATTAAGCTCCCCCTATTTCCTATTTAAACTCCATAATTTCTACAACCACGCCGTCCATCTTGATGAATGCTATTGTAAGCTCATCATTGACTTCCATTGGAGCGCATAACACTTCATGTACTGATAAGTAGTCGTCTAGCTTATCTACTTTATACGCAATATGTACGTTCTCTACGATGTCTTTATGCATCGGCGTATCTGCTTCAAATCGAAGATACTCGAACTGCATCGGATTTGTTTCCGGGCCTGCGATATGTACTTTAAGTCCTTCTGCGTATTCCTCGTGTTCTTGTGGTGTTTTTACTGGAACACCAATGTGCATAATTTCCATTTGAACCTCCTCATTGATCACCTTATTATTCATTCAATCCTTCTGCAATGCCCACATAAAACAAACTGAATGACACTGCTCCAGGATCTTCATGTCCAAGACTTTTTTCCTTCAATGATTTTGCACGTCCATACTTTGCGATCATGTTTGTAGTGTCTCTAGCTCCAGCCAGAGCTGCACTCGCCATTTTATTTGCAACTTCTTTGATTGATCCATTTTCGAGTCGCAAAACTTCAGTTGCAGGATATATGGCATCCATCATGGTTTTCTCGCCCGCATTTGCCTTTGATACGACCGAGAAATTTGAATAGCCTTCAATTAAGATATTCTTGATGAGCTGATCATCTGATATGCATTCTTGTCCTGCACCAGTGGCCATCCCTTCAAAGAATGCACCCCATAATGGTCCAGCCGATCCCCCATTGATGTTCATAAGATCCCATGAAAGATCATCGAGTACACCTGTGATTTCTTCATTTCCTGATAATTCATTGACACATGTTCTGATTTTTTTCGATATTTTTCCAATAGTTACACCATGGTCACCGTCACCCGTGGCACTGTCCAGTTCTGTCAAAAGTGCAATATTTTGATCCAAAAGATCTGTCACGGGAAGCAACATTTTTTGTAGTAAAAGTGATGTCATTTCATGCCTCCTTAGTATCCTCATTAGACGCCCTGTTATTTTGTAATTCAATTCTAACATATGTTATTACAAATGTAAATATAGTTCTCAAAGTTAATTTTCATTCAATTCAGACATATCACATTCCCTATTTTCCAACGGTTTCGTTGCCATTAAGTTCATAATATCTTTAATTACATATAAAAAAAGAGCCAAAATATTTTTGGCTCTTACATCGTTTATCTTTTGAAATTATACGTTTTTGATCATACAAACACTCTTATAAATTGCTATAACAGCTCACTAATATGATCTAAGTGATATGACTTCTTTGGCTTTTTCTTCTGTTAAAATAACATGTGTGATAAATCCCGTTTTTAATGCGCCAAGTATTGCTTTGGCATTAATTTCAGCTGGACAAACTGCGATAACACGCTTAACTTGGCCAAGAAGTTGAAGTGGGATTTGTAGTGCAAAATCATTGTCACTCTTAATAATCTGCCCCTCTTTGTCATAAAAATAGGATAGAATTTTACCGACAGCACCTTCATTCTGCAGCGTTTTCCCAAACCGCAAAGCAGTTGCATGATCTGGAACCGATGGGTATGCACCAACACCTAACACCACTGTATCCAACTGTTCCCAGAGCTTTTGCAACTCTTGATAATGGTCCGTGTTAATATAAAGTTCTCGCTCCTGTTCGGTTGTTGGAAATGCAGGCGCAAAAACAAAGTTCGGATTAAAGCCTGTCTTTGCTGCAAATTCACGCACCAGTTCAGATGGATGGTACCCCTTATTTGGAATTGATGCGGTCCCAATAAGTGGACACACTTCACCATCATAGGTCTGTCCCAAGTCAGAATCAGTGATCGTATCAATAAGTTCGCCAATTGTATAACCCCAACCAAGACCGATATGATTCACATCTTGAAGGGTTTCCTTTAAGTAAACCATACTTTGATTGATTATAGCCTTTTCAGTCAGATATTGAGAATTGGCAGAAGGAATCACAAAACCACCTTGAATATTGAAAACATTGCGCATCTGATTAAGCAAAAGCGTATTGTTTGCAAAAGGCTCTTTAATCTTAATTTCTACAATGCCCATACTCCGTGCTTTTGTTAACATATTACTCACTAAAGGTCTTGAAACACCTAGTTTTGTCGCTATTTGAGATTGATTCAGATTTTCTTCATAATATAGTTTTGCAACCTGTATCAATTTAGTAATTTCACTATCCACAATATTGCTCCTTACATTTGTAATAACGTTTGTATATTTATACCCTACTTCATTTGGGTATGATTGTCAAACACTTCCGATCCCTTCTTTCCATAAAAAAACTGAGTCCATTTTCATGAGCTCAGTTGATTTGAGTTATTACCATTTTCGATATATGTGATTCATTTCTTAAGATCTGTTCGTCAGCACCTCTAAATGGAAGAGTGACTTTTGAACGCCTTCAATTGACTTCGATTCCAGTACAATCGACTCACATTTATCCGTGAGTTTCTTCATAACCGATTCAACACTAACCTCGCCTGAACCCAGTGGTAAATGATCACTGCCCATAGCAAAGTCATGTAAATGAACATGTTTTATTCTGTCTTGATTGTTAAACAGATAGATCTGATCCTTATAATTGCCTTTGGCATTATGTCCCGTATCCCAAGTCAAGTCAATATTGTCAGACTCAAGAAGAACATCAACTGCCTTATTAATGAATCCATGATGGAAATCACAGGCGTTCTCAATACAAATATTTAACTCTGACTGCCCCAGCGTTTGATCCACAAGGTCTCTAAACTGCACGACGTTCTTTAGGTACTCGTCCAAATACGCGCCTTGAAGAAAGACCTTATCATCTGGCATTGTGAAGAATGTACCCACGTGCATATGCATATTCAGAAGTGAAAAAATCTATTTTCCTGAGCCATCGACCGCGTCTTTAAAAACCTCATATGCAGCTGCTCGCATGTGCGGGTTAAAATCTGCAAAATAGAAATTCTCAGGTAGATGCATTGTTAAATCCAAATTGTATGCTTCCATAAGGTTCTTCGGCTTTTCCAGTCTTAGTTTTTCAGTTTGAAACTCGGGCACATTCATATTTAACTCTACAAAATCTAAATCAAGTGATTTGCAGAACTTCATGTTTTCTTCCAGCCCCCTTAATTCTATCAATGTCGGCATTCCATATTGCATAATATCCCTCTTTTCAGTTTGATTCTCACCCATATTTCTCTCTATGTGTTTTTTTATTTATTTTACTGAATTTATCATTTGTGTAGCTCAAGATTTGTATGTTTAACAGATTGTAACGTTTTTGAAACATTTAATCAAGCCCAGATTATTCGTGCAATTAGTGAAAAAATGTCAGGTCGTTCTTCAACTGTTGATTGTTTATAATTTCACGATTGTATTATTCAACTTTTATCATCTAGATTGGTCAAAATAAATGTGCATTTTTGTTCTTTGACCCAATGAATTTACTCATGTATAATAAATTGATAGAACCGTACATATGTTGAACCGACTTGATTAAGGAGTGTTTAAGTGTCCTCATATATTCAAAAAAAATCTACCATTTTCATTTTACTACTGCTTCTAATTGTCACCGCTTCACTAATAATTCAGATCCCCCACTTATGTCTCACAGATACACGTTCAGGCCAAGTCTATTTTTCTCAACCTCTCGGTAAATCAGATGCCTTTACAATGCGCTGGATTCACTCGGTAGAACTGGAACCCTGGGAGGAACACTTTATTATTGATCAAAATGGTCAAATAGTATTAGATAGCACAAGGTTTAAGGCCTTCGGTGCGGGCGTTCCTGAGTCAGCAGGTCGAAAAACAGAAATTAAGAATGGGTACATTCAGTTTTTAGAAATCAATCAACCCATGCCCGATTTGGTCTATGGTATATCGCCAACCGCAATGCACACATTGATTCTTAAAGGTAAAGAGTATCCGCTTTATCTACAAATTGAAGCAGACCGCGGTGTTCGAATCACTGTTGAGGATCACAACTTGATTTATCAATGGATGCATCAATAACTAAATATATAATGAGTAAATCAAAAGAAGCACATGGATTATAACAATCACCATGTGCTTCTTCTATATTGGAGGAGATTTTCTTATGCCTTTGAGATATTTGCTGTTAATCCTTTTGTTGCCTTTTTTTCAACAACACATAATGTCGCGAAGATAGCAATTCCAATTATATCTGTCTGAATGCCCGGAATGATTAGTGCAAATGCCGAAACAAAAAACAGCAATCTTATCAAAGCATTTGTCGCTCTAAATAAGTAGCCTTCAACTGCAACGCCAAGTGCAAATACGCCAATAACGGCCGTTGTGATCACAACGCTGGCTTCAATAAAATTAGTATCTATAAGAAGCAGTGAACTGTTAAATGCAAAGATATACGGCACGACGAATCCTGCCAGTGCTATTTTTACAGCTTGAATACCCGTTTTTGTTGTATCTCCACCTGCAATACCTGCTCCCGCAAATGCTGCTAAGGCCACGGGTGGCGTCAAGTTTGCAAGCATTCCAAAGTAAAATACAAACATATGTGAAACAAGGGGCTGAATGCCCATTTCAGCAAGCGCCGGAGCAGCCATCGTTGCCGTAATGATATATGCCGGAATTGATGGAAGT
>Ga0209272_10000516_pt1 | contig 31078 bp, 30 predicted proteins | sample tdDd002_FD_187125 | JGI IMG/M metagenome (GOLD analysis project Ga0209272, IMG submission 187125) | Marine sediment microbial communities from the Atlantic coast under amendment with organic carbon and nitrate - tdDd00.2 (SPAdes)... | ecosystem: Environmental > Aquatic > Marine > Coastal >... | reverse complement strand
AATTGGTATTTCACAGATGACTGAGCCGGGTATATACGTAATTAAGGCAAAAGGCAGCGAAACACCTGCGAATTTGCCGAAAGACGCGGTGGTATTAGAGTCTGACACTAACTATGTGTTTTTCGGTGTGCGTTTGATGGCGAAAACCGAGCAACAGCGCATGGCGAATCTTAAAGCGATGACGATTACTCACTTGGACGGTAAGCCTCTGAGCGATAAAAATGTTAATTTCCCAAAGAAAGGTTTAGACGCGAAGCACCTACGTGGTATGGGGTTTTGGGAGGTATTGAACGAAGCGATTCAGTCTGAGCCAGTGGCGGAGCGCGATCGAATGATGCACGACATGCTGCGCCCAATAGGTATTAAGAAAGGCAAGCCATTTGAGCCAACGCAAGAGCAAGTGAAGATCATGAAAGAAGCTGTCGTGTTGGGTGAAGCCATGGTGAAAAACATCGACTTCAACAAGACAGGTCGTTTACCGCAATCTGAATATGGACCAGAGGGTAACCGTTGGGAGGTGGCAACTGCATCTACACCAAATCAAGATCGCGCTTACGGTATGGATTTGGATGGCCGAGCAGCATGGTTTTATGAGGCTGTGACCAACGATATTGCGATGCACGGGTTTGAAAATGGCGGCTGGGGGCAGATCTATCTTGATAACTACCGCGATAGTGATGGCTACGGTCTAAATGGCAGCAACCATTACATGTTGACACTTGATGGTGACGTGAATTATGCGGATCTGTTCTGGACCATTACGGTATACAACGTAGAAAACCGTGCCATTATTGATAACGACATTCAACGCGCGGATGTGGGCTCGAATGTATCCGGCACGGTGAAAGATGCCGATGGCAATTATACCTTCCACTTCTCATCAACCAAGCCAGAAGGGGTGAACGAAGCCAACTGGGTGCAGACTCGTCCAAACGAAAACTGGTTTGTGTATTTCCGAGCGTACTCACCAAGCAAAGCCTTTGTTGAGCAAAAGCCGGAAACGATTCTGCCAAACTTTGAAAGAGTGAAATAAGAATCAAATTATGGCTGTTACTGTATCGGCAGTTGTTGCTAAGTTTGCAACAACTGCCTCTTTCTATGCTGTTTGCTTTAGACTGTAATGCTTATGCGACGTCTAACATTTTTTGTTGATGTGCAAGATACTCATCATAAGTACCTTGGAAGTTAACGAGCTTCTTGTCTTTCACATCAATAATAGAAGTGGCAAGAGATGATACAAACTTGCGGTCGTGGCTCACAAAAATAAGCGTACCTTGGTAATTTTTAAGTGCGTTATTAAGCGCTTCGATCGCTTCCATGTCCATGTGGTTTGTTGGTTCATCCATAACGAGAACATTGATGTCTTGCATCATTAACTTACCAAACAATAAGCGATTCTTTTCGCCACCAGAACAGTTCTTAGCTTGTTTATTTGCATCATCCGCTGTGAACAGTAAGCGACCTAAAATACCACGAACCATCAAATCGTCATGCTTCGTGGTGCGCCACTGTGAGATCCAATCGAAGATACTTAAGTCGTTGTCGAAATCAGCCGTACTATCTTGTGGGCAGTAACCAATAGAAGCATTTTCAGACCACTTTACAACGCCGTGATTCTGCTCTAGTTCGTTGACTAGGCAGCGTAGAAATGTCGTCTTACCTACACCATTTTCGCCAATCACCGCCAAGCGAGTACCAGCCTCCAGAAGTAAGTTACCTTTCTCGAACAGTAGCTCATCTTCAAATGCGTGGCCCAAATCTTGTAGTTCAAGTGCTTGGCGATGTAGCTTTTTGCCTTCACCAAAATCAATCGATGGGCTAATACGGCTAGTCGACTTAACTTCGTCTAGCTTAATTTTATCCAGCTTTTTCGCACGAGAGCTGGCTTGCTTGGCTTTAGAGGCGTTTGCACCAAATCGATTTACGAAATCTTGCAATTCGCTAATCTCTGCCGATTTTTTAGCATTGCCGGCCAGTAACTGTTCGCGGATCAGGCCTGATGCTTCAAGGAAGTATTCGTAGTTACCTGGGTAGATACGAAGCTCACCGTAATCGATATCTGCCATGTGGGTACATACCGAGTTTAAGAAGTGGCGATCGTGCGAAATGATGATCATCGTACATTTACGTTGGTTTAGCTCTTCAGCAAGCCAGTTGATCGTATGAATATCCAGGTTGTTGGTTGGTTCATCCAACAACAAGATATCAGGGTTAGCGAAAAGTGCTTGCGCCAATAGCACTCTTAGCTTCCAACCGGGAGCAACATGTTGCATTAAACCGAAATGAAACTCTTCTTCGATACCAGCTTGCAGCAAAATATCGCCAGCACGACTTTCTGCGGTGTAGCCGTCCATTTCTGCGAATTCACTTTCAAGCTCAGCAACCGCCATACCGTCTTCTTCACTCATTTCTGGTAATGAATATATACGGTCACGCTCTTTTTTGATTTCCCATAGTTTACGGTCACCCATGATGACTACGTCGATAACATTGTGTTGCTCAAAAGCAAATTGGTCTTGACTCAGTACGCCAAGTTTTAACCCTGGGGTGATAGACACATTGCCAGAGCTTGGAGCCAGTGAGCCACTAAGAATCTTCATGAACGTTGATTTACCACATCCATTGGCTCCGATTAAGCCGTAACGGTTACCGTTACCAAACTTAGCAGAAATGTTTTCAAATAAAGGCTCGGCGCCGAATTGCATGGTGATGTTAGCGGTTGAAATCAAAGAAGTATCCCTAGATATTAAGATTGGCTAATCGCTTAGTTCGATATGCCAAGTCAATAGAAATTAAAGCGCGAATGAATAGGCGGCGAATTATACAGATTTATTGAGCAAATAACAGATGTGAGAGGTAAGTCACAGAAGGGGATTGTGTAGAAGTAAAAATATCAATAGTCAGAATGGGGGAAGAATGAGCTTAATCGAGAAACAAAATAATACTCTTAAAGAGGTGCAATGTTTACTTAAAGATATCGAGAGTGAACTGCATTTTCGTTCGCCTCATTCTTCCAAGCTAATCGACATCCGGGATATGCTTGAATGGCTGGAAGGCGGTAGGCTCGTTGGTTACTTTGAAGCGCTATACGGCGAGGGGAAGGGAATACGGAGTGCGCTGGATGCCAGCAAAAGCGGAGATATTTGGGAGTCTCCTATAGAATGCATCTTGAATCAGCCTGAATCGACTGCTCAAATCATGCTGAAGCTGACTGAGTTTCATGGCGAAGAACTGATTTATGAGCCTTTAATCTGTGAGGCGGGCAAGCCTTTTTATTTTATTCTGCCTAAACCCAGGTGCCAGGAGGCTGTTGCAGCCTTTGTTATTTTGTTTTGCCATTATCTCCGGTACATGGAAGTATTGAATTGGGATGATATACGCCCAGATAATGTAGATGTTCTGATTGGTGACAAACTGATCTATTCACTGGCTATGTGCCGAGAGAGTACCGTTTCCGGTGCGATTGTTATGAATGAAGCTGATTGGCATATAAGCATTGCACTAGACGATATTTTGGAACATTCAGATAAGCCGCATGTTGGGGTTATGTATGATGAAATACAGATCGATATTGATGAAAACTATGAGCCCCCCATTAACCCTCTAATACATAACGCCATTCAGCTAGAGCTGGACAATGACAATCCACTGTTTTTCTTTGAAACCGAAACCGAGTATGTGTTTTTTGGAAGCTAACAGATGAATAGATGGTTTTACCGAATTTGTACGGTGTTGCTCGCAAGTCTGCCCCTACCGGCAGCAGCTTCAGAGAGCCAGATTTTGCGCCATGTTGAAGCTCTTAGTCGGGATTACTACTACGTTCATATCGTAGATCCTGCCCAGCCTTTTCGTACTCAGGATATTGTTGGCGGTGAGCATGAGAACGAGTATTACATCCTAGGGTTTCATGGCGAAACATTCATTATATTCATCGAGTCTATAGAAGGTGAGGCCGGGTACTCTCTACGTGGAGAGGGCTATGATAGGCAAAGAGGGAAACTTGGCGATATGATAACAGTGAAGGATACCCACACTTGGATTAGTATTGGTGTGTCTGCGACGCCTTATGCCGAATACAACTTAACGGTAAAAAAATATGAACAATGAATTATCAGCCCAACAAAAAACAATCCGAGATCAGACTGAAGCGTTACTTGACTTATTACCGACTCTAAAAGCTGAACTTTACTTTGCTGGCTGTGATGAAAAATCTCGTATTTTAAAACGTATCGATAAGGTATGCAGTGAATTAAAACGATTACAAGAGTTACAAGCAAATAAGCCTGATATAGATGTCTATGATATTAATAATCCTGTTCACTTACTAAAGCACTATGAGTTTAGTGCGTCGATCTATCATTCGGATGAGATGGGGCATATTCAAGTTCAGGCTCTGGAAAGCAATCAGCTATATGCGTTGGAGGAGCTATTACAACGTATAGATGAAAACAAAGAGTGGGATGCCTGTTTTTTGATGTTCGAATCCCAACCCAGGCTTTGGTTGCTACGTTTTTCCGAACACCTTGAAAATACTGCGAATTATCATACAAACTGTCTAATAGAAATCAGTAACTTATTGACTGACAGAAGCGACTTAATTGCCTTGCTGCAAAATGCTGATAGGTGGCACTGGGATAGTTCAAATCGCCAAGCAATCCCTGTGTTGGTTAAAGACATTGAAGCTTTGCTACATCATCACTATTGTGATGAATTAGAAAGAGAAATTGATACCAGCATTTTGACGATGTTGAAAGATCGTTTAGATAGATTGTATATGAAGATAACGCCTTAATTATGCCTTTATGGAATTAACATTCGTGTTATTGTGACCTTTGTTGCTTATAATCTGGTTTTTGGTGTAGTAGTCTAAAGGAACGATATTGTTTTAGCAGGAAAATTACCTTGAACGACCTGAATTTAACAAGTATTGCTGCTCGTCACCTCTTAACCAGCCTCAAAGATGGTGTACTCATTATTACCATGAATCGTCCTGAAAAATTAAATGGTTGGACGTTGGAAATGATGGATGCATTTAGTGAAGTATTCTCTAAAGTTAACACTAATGACTCTGTCAGGGCCGTCGTTTTTACGGGATCTGGGAAGTATTATTCCGCGGGAGTCAATCTAGGTGGCTCACTTAAGTTAATGCACCCTAAAAAGCTGCGCGAGTTAATTGTAAAAAACAATCAGGCGCTATTTGATACGTTCTTAAATTGTAGCAAGCCTCTACTCATTGCGGTGAATGGCCCGGCGATAGGTGCCAGCGTAACTTCCGCCACATTAGCAAGCAGCATCATCGCATCAGAAAATGCGACTTTTTCTACACCTTTTGCCGTCTTAGGTATAACTCCTGAAGGGTGCTCTAGTGTTCATTTTCCTCGATTAATGGGTGAAGATACCGCTCAGCGCATGTTAGGGGCTGAAGGCTGGAAACCTAACGCGAAAGAAGCGTTAGATGCTGGATTGGTTCAAAGGGTAGTGCCGCAACAACAATTAATGGAAGAAGCAGAACGTATTGCCCAAAGCTGGGTTGCTAACGAGGAACAACGTAAGTTTCTGGCCGGTAGTCAGCTGGAAGAGCTTAAAACAACTAACGCGCGAGAATCTGAACAGCTTGCAGACGCATTTTTAGGTGCGGCATTTTTAAAAGAACAATCGCGTTTTTTGTGGAGCAAAAAGAAGTATGCGCCATCGGCTTTGTTTTTTTCGTTATGGACGCTAAGACCACTTTGGTCACGCCTAATGTAGGTGCTACCGCAACTCTAAGTCATTTATTTTATTCATTTTTGTATGATTAATTGGGTTTGCATCAAGTTTGTACTCAACATGGTTGATATGATGTAAGCCTTAGTACGCTTGTACGAATGATTTAAGTGTAATAGAGAGGGAGTAACCATTATGCTGAAATTTGTTGCTGGTTTTGTGCATGTCTTGTTGTGGTTGAAAGTTGCTGTGTCTCCCATGTTAATTGGCGCTTTTGTTGGTGCACTTACCTGTGTTGTTCGGGATGAAGTTTCGCTGCCTATTATTGCTATCTGCACAGGGCTTGGCTTGATTGTGGGTATTGTTTGGGCTGAAAAAACACGTCGCACTATCGGGTTATCAAATTTTCATGGTCGTCTTATCGGTCATCCTGAAATCGATGGTGCTAGTGGCATGGGCGATAGGAAAAACAGTGAGTAAACGAATAATAGATGTTGTCAGCTATGATCCGAAATGGGCCAAGCAGTTCGAATTAGAGTCGAAGGCAATTAAGGATGTGCTGGGTAATATTGCCGTGGATATCCACCATATAGGAAGTACGGCTGTACCGGGCTTAGCAGCCAAGCCTATTATTGATATTCTAGTCGAAGTCACTGATATAAATTTTGTAGATCTACTTACGTCAGAATTTATTTCGCTGGGGTATGAAGCAAAAGGTGAGTTCGGGATTTCTGAGCGCCGATTTTTCCAAAAGGGTGGTAACAATCGAACCCACCATATTCATGTTTTTAAAGCAGGTGATAATAATGGCGAATTACATATCACGTTTAGAGATTATTTGATTATGTACCCTGATATTGCTAAAGAGTACGGAGAGCTGAAGAAGCAAGCTGCACTTGAATGTAACAATGACATTGACCGTTATTGTTCAGGGAAAAATGACTTCATTAAATATCACTTGTGTGGTCAGTAGAAAGGCAAAGCCACCTTCAAGGAAGGCGGCTTATTACTATCAACTGGGCTTAGATTTTTTTCCAAGGGCCTGACGTACCGCTGGTTTCAGGGTTGTCACCTTGTGTCCACCATTTTGCTTCATATGTTACGCCATTTACGACGACACGATCACCTGTGTTATAGACCGCATTTGAATCCCAGTTATTACCGATAGGATCTGTTCCTGGATTGGTACCGGGATCTGTCGGCGGCATGATACCGACTACGCGAACTTGCGGCCAGTTAGCATGTGATTCATAGAAGTTGGTAACACACTTTTTATAGTCACCGGGAACAAGAGCAGAATAAGCGGTTTGATATCCAACCAGTTCACATTCGAATGACACACCTTCGGGACGCTCGGGGTAATATTTCCAGTTAGCCTCCCAGTTTGTATAAAGCACGTCTGTGGCACCATTTAGATTAAGGCCGCCGTAAGGGGTCTGTTGCCAGCAGGTATTGGTTTCATCGGCTTCAATAGGGATATTATAGTGAGCTGATAGGCCCTCCCAGTAGCGAATACGGTTAACTGGTTGGCCTTTATATCTATTTTGTTCGCCACACTCGATGCCACCATTAATGATATTGATCGTGGTACCAAATCCGTAACCGATTCCAGCATCGATTTCACGCTGTGAGGGAGTCCAAGTGCGGTCAATTACGTGAAGCATTGCCGGCTTCGGTGCTTGAGGGGTGAGGAAGAACCAAATAGCTGATGCAAGGTTTAGCCATGTGTCAGCAACCAGAGCTGGATTATTTAACAGAACGGTTGCGTCACCATCATACATAACCTCGGAGAAGGGACCATAGTTGAAATGATAAGACAATTGCTTGGCCCCGCGGCCAAAGTAGCCCTGACCCGGCGAACATGGCCAACGTTTATTCTGCCAGTCATTTTGGCCACAGCCCGTCGTATACCCTGGCTGTCCCTCTGACCATCCCATTTCACGTACGTGCACTAGAGCCTGCTGCCATTCCTCCAGCCCCAGTGGATTATCCCAATAGTTGTCTTTAGAAATGTGGCCGCCCGTTTCTTGGGCAAAATGGGCAAACGCCGTGATAATTGATTTTTTACAAATCGCGTCGGAATTTCGCCCGTCGGTATACTCTCCGCAGAATGCAGGGAACTTGCCGATAGCACGTAAGAAGCGGGTATAGGTGTATTCAGGTGCAGCCATGTGGGTTAGGAAATCCCAGTCTGACTGTGAAAAGACACGTTCGACCCGCTTGACGTTGTCAGGATTGCTGGCAAGACCGGGTTCAATGGCTTCCACAATACTATTAGGACGTGTTGCGAGTGCTTTAGCCCAGACTTTGTACATTGGGTCTGCGGTTTTTGCTTCTTCTGCCGCTTTAACTTCAGCTGCAGAAATAACGTAACCCGTAGGATTTAGCGGATCGGGTTGGGGGGTCATTGCAAAGCTGCTCGCTGCAATGCTGCAGCCTATCAACGTTGATAGAAGCTTTAGTTTTAACATGTGAAACTCCTTGTAAGGAACAAATATAGGATTTGTTATTACTGGCCTTTTGGTTGAGCAGCTTGTATACCCTAGGAGAGGATGAGTTAGTGACACAGTAAACTAAGGATTAAGATGCTTCCTTTTTAATCATCATGTTCGCCTTTGGTAGAGAGACTGAAGATAATTAATTGGTTTCAGTCGAAGTTACCGTCTAACCAACGCAGTGATATCACTATAGAATGTGAATTAGAATAAACTCAATACTGTATTATTTTGTTGAATTATCTGTGAGGGGTTGCTTTTGAAGTCTTTCCGTCTGTTAGGCGCGTGATTTTTGTTAGTGCTTAGGTGAATAGATTGCTTTGGTTGTTATATCCGCGACAAATTCCATAGAGAGAATCGTGTGCTTGTTTGAATATATGCGATGGATATCAAATGGAAAAATTACTAGTTGTATTGTTGTTAGCTGTGAATGTTATTTGGGTTCTATTTTTGTCGGGGTATAGATTAATGACAGCATACATACTCGTTACAAATAATTAGAGTAATCTCATGTAGGGTGGAAATATTGTTCAACACAGTGCTTGGCTATATTAAGCGGCATTACTTGAGAGGGGTTTAAGCCTGACTTCTACAAATAACGCCGATGTATTTTTTATTCTTTATTGAGTTATTTTCTGCTTAAGGAGGTTGTACTTCTCATGTTGTTGATCTTCTGCGGCACAAACACTCAAAAGATCGTCGATGAAATGATGAAATGCGCGATGTTCAATCTGTTTGACTTTCTCTTGCTGCTTTTCTGTCAGCATGTGATACATCGTTGCAGCACCAAAGTCTCCGAAAATGATATTCGCATCTGCATCAAACAATGTGTTGTGTGCGTACAGGTCACCATGGCTCACTTGGTTTGAATGCAAGTGCGTAAATACGTCCTGCATTTGAGCCACGATTTTGTGGATCTCATCTATTGATAGCGTAAAGCCCGGAGGAAAGGTATCACGGGTACAACTATCCAAGCATGGCGGAAAACCTAAATTACTAAAATGAGAAGGGATCAACCCCATAATTAATGCTGAATACTCTTCTTCGTTAACTTGGGCCAAAGACTGTACCAGATTTGGATGACTGCCGACTTTCAAACACACTTGCAGTTCGTCCTCGGGATAGCCGTCACTGGTTACTTCACCCTTGAAGACTTTTACGGCAATATCATCAGGGAAGGTGGCTTGTTTCTGGTTCCAAGTTGCTTTGGAAATAACGCCCGATGCACCTTGCCCTAAAACGTCATGCAGTGTGAAGCTGGACGAAGCTACTTCCGGTACAGATTGAATGCTGAGATCTGATTGGCTGAACGGGTTACCTGAAAATGCCAGCCAGGAGAGCTTGGGCAGGCTAAGAAGCTGTTCCGGACACTCTGCTAATTGGTTGGCAGAGATACGTACCAACTCGAGAGCAGTCGACTGAGCTAGGGTTTGCGGTAGTTCTGTTAATCGGTTACCGGCTAATGCCAGTTTTTGTAGCCGCGGTCTTTCGCCCAATGTGTCGGGCAAAGTCTCGATCTGGTTATCCGTTAAGATGAGCCAGCGTAGTTTTGCCGGTAATGCGTCTGCCGGAACCTCGGTGATCTTGTTTGCTTTGAAACCGACCATTTCAAGGTTAGGGCATTTACCTAGCACCTCTGGTAGGGTCTCAAAAAGGTTGTTAGAGGCAAAAATTATGCGAAGCTTTTGAAGCTTGACGAGTTCGTCTGGCAGTGATGCTAGTTGATTACCGGATAAATCAAGAATTTCTAAGCTATCAGCCAAAGACAAAATTTCTTCTGGGAATGATGTTAGGTTTTCTGATAGTTTTAAGTGCTGAGTGCCTGATAATTCACCAGATTTCAGCTGAGAGAGTGTATGCAAAATGATGGGCCGCGAATAAGTTGGATACAAAAACGGCCTGTAGTCTACAAGAAAGACGAGCAAATGGTAAGTTGGCGATGTGAATGTGCCATTAAACAATAAGAATAAGGATGTATTTATATATGCAGAGTGAAAGAATTAAACTGGCCGCTCCATCTATGGCGCAGGCACAGCCCATGCTTGAAGCCATTCGGGAAAGCCAAGATGAACTTAGCCAGTATTTGCCTTGGGTACCATATGCCTTAACTGAGCCCGAATCGATTAAAAATATGCAAGAAGCCATCGATAACTATGAGCGCTTTGAAGGAGAACTTCGGCTTTCCATTTTGCGTAATAGTGATTCTAAGTTTCTTGGGGCTATAGGGTTAATAATTCGAGATAAATCTGTTCCTTTTTTTGAAATCGGATATTGGTTGAATTCAGCCGAAACCGGCAAGGGATACATAACTGAAGCTGTTTCATTGTTGGAAAGCTATGTGTTTACGGAGCTAAATGCACAACGTGTTGAAATACGGGCTGCCGATACCAATAGTAAAAGCCGTGCCGTTGCTGAAAGATGTGGTTACCAGCTAGATGCAACACTGGTCAACGACCGGAGGCTGCCTTCAGGTGAGTTATCTAGTACGGTGATTTACAGTAAGTTAAGCTTATAATTGCTTAGTAGAGGTAAATTGAGGTGTTGCCTTGATAAGTTTATTGAGCTCGGAAATTTTAGCTTGAATGATAATTTGTTGCTTGTTAGATTGAGGCCATGAACTTAAATCCTTCGTTTCATCACATCTCAATTTCTTGGTGGCGCTCTATTCAATAGAGCGGCGCTGAATCATATTTATTCATAGCCGTCGGAAGACTGCCAATGAATAACGCAACTATGTCTCCGACGGTCAACTTAGGAGCCATATTATGCATAGTCAACTTCATCAAAACTCAAATTCTGATGCTCAGGCTGAAAAAATATTAACGGGTGACAGGGCAACAGGTCAGCTGCATTTAGGCCATTATGTCGGCTCTCTTCAGCAGAGGGCTAAGCTACAGCATCAGTATGAACAAACTATTTTGGTGGCCGATTTACAGGGACTAACAGACAATGGGAATAATCCACATAAGGTGTCGTCTAATATCTTGAATGTGGTTGCTGATTATCTTGCAGTTGGAATTGACCCTCTTAAAACAACGATTTGTTTACAATCAGCGATTCCTGCATTGGCTGAATTGACAATGTACTACTCAAACTTGGTTTCTGTGGCGAGATTGCAGCGAAATCCAACGGTGAAAAATGAAATTGCCAGCAAATCATTTGGGAGTTCGATTCCGACCGGTTTCTTGATGTACCCAATTAGCCAAGCGGCCGATATTACAGCATTCAAGGCAACACTCATCCCTGTCGGCGATGATCAGTTGCCGATGATTGAACAAACAAATGAGATTGTCAGAAAGCTAAATAGTATCGCGCAAGATGAAATATTAGTGGAATGTCGACCGTTATTAAGCAAAGTCCCTCGTCTGCCCAGTACTGATGGTAAAAGTAAGATGTCCAAATCGATGGGTAATTGCATTCTGCTGAGTTCAAGTGAAAAGGATATATCCAAAGCGGTAAAATCAATGTACACCGATCCTAATCATTTGAGAATTGAAGATCCTGGTCAAGTAGAGGGAAATATTGTTTTTACATACTTAGATGCTTTTCATTCAGACCTAAATTATGTTAATGATCTAAAACAGAAATATAGAGAAGGCGGGCTAGGGGACGGGACGACAAAAAAAATACTCGAGGAATGTTTGCAAGAAATTCTTCGGCCTGTGAGAGAGCGTAGAGAAACATTTATTTCTGATAAAGCGCAGTTAATCGAGATCCTACAAAAAGGCAGTGAGAAATCACAAGATGAGTCAAGTCAGGTGTTAAAAGACGTAAAAAATGCATTTGGCCTTAATTTATTTCAGTAAGGACAGCTTAGACCTCGCTTAGGCTTAGTTTGGACCTACTCGGATACAGTTTGAATTTTGCTTAGATATATCTTTGAGCATTACGTATTTTGTTCCTATCTCGGGTCGGAGGTAGGACTTTCGGGAATGGCAGTCGCCAAAGGAGTTATCAGTGCAAGATGAATATTTAGAATATTATGCAAATTATGATGAAGAGCAGCGTCTTACTAGTCAGAATATCACTCGAATCGAATTTGATACGACAATAGATCAACTGGCCGAATTCACCCAGCAAGCAAAGACGTTGACAGAATTAGGGGCGGCGACGGGGCGCTATTCACTCTATTATGCCAACCAAGGGCTAGATGTTACGGCCGTTGAGCTTGTTCCTGAGCTGGTGGAACAGCTTCGAGCAAATGCAAAACAACAAGCTATAAATCTATCGATACATGAGGCTAATGCAACGGCTGTTTCGTTTATTCCTGATCAGTCGCAGGATATCGTTCTAGTTCTTGGCCCGTTATATCACCTCCAGCAACAGTGCGATCGTGAGGCGGTACTGCGTGAAGCCAATAGGATTCTCAAGCCTAATGGGATATTGGCAATTGCTTATGTCAGCCGTTTCTTTGTCGCTGGTCTGCTTGCCAAGATGTCGCCAGTTCTTGTTACGCCAGATGTACTTGCAACACTGAATGAAACTGGGCTGATAACGGCTCCCGAGGTTGATACGTTTTTCCGGACGGGGTATTTTTCCACTCCAGCAGAAATAGAGCGTTTAACGCAAAGCTGTGGCTTCGCTATGAAAAAGCATATTGCGACAGACGGTTTTGGCCGTTATATCGGTAAAGAGCTCAATGCGCTGACAGAAACTCAATATCAATCTTGGCTAAGTTACCATTTATCTGTTTGTCATGAGCCATCGCTGCTAGGTTCGAGCAATCACGGCTTGGTAATCGCGACGAAGTGCGCCTCTTGAGACTGCATGTGTCGTTATTCATCACCAAATAAAAATTCTTGATGGGTATCTGCCCATTGAGGGTATTGGGTCATGGCCTTTGAATAAATAGGATTTTGATAATGGGTGTTTAGCCAACGGTTCAGGTTTGAGTATGGTGTCTTTACAAACCATTTTCGATCAACACGCGAGAATTGGCGAATAAAAGGCAACAGCGCATAGTCAGCTAAGCTCGGGCTCGCACCCATTAAGTACTCTTGTTTGGCCAAACACTGTTCAAGTGGGGAAAGAAAACGCTCACATTGCTGACGATGACTAGTTTCTTCGGGGGCGTGATAGCGGGCTGCGGTTTTATACTTCTCCAGAGATTCGACAAACTCATTATCGTTGCGGTTTATCAGGGTTTGCATTGTAGGAAAAGCATCAGGGTGATTTTTAATAAGCAAGTTATTAGGATCACTTTGATTTAACGCCCAAATCATAATATCTACGCTTTCATCTATAACGTGTGAATCTTCGATCAGTAATATTGGTACCGTCCTTTTAGGGGAGACGGCCAATAACTCTTCGGGAATATTCTTCATTACAACGTCACGTAATAATACCGGCTGTTTGGCAAGCAATATGGCTATTCTTGCTCGCATGGCATAAGGGCAGCGTCGTAAAGAATAAAGTATTGGTAGTGACATTTGTCTTTCCTTGAAATTAGCCCATTGGATTCACTTTAAATCTTAGGTATCGAGGTAGCTTGAGTATAAATTTATAGTAGTGCGGATTGGATGCAGTGTGATCTTGAATGGTCGGATGAGTTGAACCATACTGGGTTAATTGATGCGACTTATTCTCAAGGATGAAAACACAGCGCATATGAAATTACACAAACTGGAAGGCTATATTCAGTCGATCTATTTAGCTGAATACCAAGACAAACTGCTGTTGCTCGACGGGTGTAGCCGTGCGGATATTCCACTGATTAAACATTATATTGTGGGTAAATTGCATCGTTGTTTTAACGATCTAGCACTGGTTGTTGTTACGCACATGCACCCGGATCATGCCGGGGCCGCAAATACCCTACGCTGTTTAACCGGTTGTAAAATCGCAATGGCGAATGTCCCAGGCCAATGGTACGCCGGCATTGACGGGAAGCTGATGCATCTTACCGATATGCTGTTGGCGAAATGGGTCGCAAAGCGTATGAGAAAACCTCGCCGGAATATCTGGTACTCAAGCAAGCTTGTACCTGACTACAGGTTAAATGATCGAGATCCGTTACCCGGATTTCCGGACTGGATGGCCCTTGATACTCAGGGACATACCGACCGAGATCTGTCTCTGCATCATTTACCCAGTGATTGTGTCTATGTTGCTGATTTGATGGTCAAAGTAAAAGGGCATTATATACCGCCGTTTCCCGTCTTCTATCCCAACAGATATCTTAAATCAGTCAAGAAGATCATCGCCTTATCACCTACCTCAATTATTCTTGCCCATGGCGGTGAAGTGTTTCCCTCGGATCGAGATTACAAGTATTTGCTGGACCGAGCCCCAAAAATTCCAATGACCCATTGGCGCTCTGTAAAGTCAAAGTTAAATAAAGCGCTAGGAAAAGCATCTTGAGGTAGTTTGGGCATGAATGGATTATATATTCTAATTTAGTTTGTATTAAGCGCTCTCATTTTTGCTATTCCGTATCAAGATCTCATATAAGAAAGAAAGTGCATAATTTATGTGCTATTTGTTTAGTATCATACTTTCGATCATGAAATTATCTTTCTCATTATGCTAGTTTTTGCGGTGCATAATGTTGAAGGAGTATAATATGCAAGATGCAAACGCTAGGTTTCCTTTTACGGCCAGGATATTAATCCTCCGCCAATTCCTTTGGGGAGCCGCTTTTTATGGTACATATGTTTTATTGACGAAGTTTTTCCTGGTTGAGCTTAATTATAGTGAAGCTGACACTATCATGATGCTGGGTGCATTTGGTGCTGTAGGCCCTGTGTTTTCAGCCGTTGGGGGCTTTGTTGCTGACCGATATATCGGCTCATTCAGAGCGGTGTATATTGGCTATAGTGCCTATACTATCGGGTTCTTTATGCTCGGGTTGGGTGCTGCGCAAGTTAATATCCCGCTGAGTATTTTTTCTATCGCATTAATAGGTTATGCACGGGGACTATCAGCAACCTGTCCGACGGTATTGTTTGGTAACTCATATTCTGCGACAAACCGTGAGGCATTTCAGCAGGGCCTGACGATTAACTACTCGATTAACAATCTGGGATCGTTTTTATCGCAATACTTATTCCCATTCATGGTTGCGTATCTAGCTTACCAAGGTAACTTCTTCATTTCATCATTCTTGATGATGCTAACTCTGGTTCTATTTTTCACCTATCGGAAAAAGTTTGTTGCTGCAGGTAATGATTTAGATAAGCGCCCTGTAAGCATGAAGGTATGGGCGGGCTTTATTATTGGCTCTGCTGTTATGCTTCGATTGGTTTACTGGATCTTTGATAATTTAGAGGTAGGGAAGTATTTTCTCTATGCGCTAGGCGTGTTTGTCATTCTGTATTTCATTTTTGAAATAACAAGAGCAACCATCGCGTATAGATACAAAATGTGCTGTGTGTTGATCATGATTTTCATTTTCATGGTTTTTTACTTCTATTATGGTCAAATGCTTACCTCAATGAATATCTACGCCATTAATCTAATGGGTAGTGAGCTGATGGGATTCATTCCTATCCGTCCTGAATCAAATGTGGCGTTTAACCCATTATGGTGTTTTGTTCTGGGTGGTCCGGTTATCTATATATATGGCTGGCTAGAAAAGAAAGGGTACTCACCGACAATTCCAACTAAGTTCGTGGCCGCTTTTGGTCTTACCGCAATTTCGTTCGCATTATTGGGGTTATCAACTAGCTTTGTGGGCGAAGACGGTAAAATTTCAGCAGACTGGATTTTATGGGTGAATTTCTTCCAATCTTTTGCTGAGCTAATTGTCGGGGCACTTGGTGCCGGTTTCATTTTTGAAATGGTGCCGCGTTATCTGTCTGCATTTTCAATGGGGCTACGGGCTGTTGCCTTGTCACTAAGTGGTATTTTAGCGGCGGTAATCTCGACTAAGATAGCGTTGCCAAAAGATCAGGTATTGACGCCAGAAATTATCGAAGGTGTCTATGCCAGTTATTTCTATAATCTAGCGATTCTCGCGGTTGTAATGGCTGTTGTGACTTTGGTGCTATCTAAAGTTATCGCGAAACTGATCCGTAAGGGGGAAGAGCTGGAACAGCTAGAAGCTGGACAAGATGTAGCGACTGACCATTAACTTGTCAAAATAGTTGATCATTAATCGCTGATCATAAAAAGTAACGGCTAAACTCTTGAGCATCAGCCAATAGGTTGGTGCTCTTGGTCCCCTGAAATATTATGTGTCATTTCTTTCCTATATTGACTCCCTCTATTGATACATTTCATATCAACATCTCATAAATGTAACAAAGCATGCACTCAATATGCTATTGGTCTAATAACGCAGGGGTGATCATGAAATAATATTTGGCATCATGCTACCTTTCGCGGCGTATAATATTAAAGGAGTATGACATGCAAGATGCAAACGCTAGATTTCCATTTATGGCTAGAGTTTTAATCTTACGCCAGTTTTTGTGGGGTGCGGCTTTTTATGGGACTTATGTACTACTAACGAAGTTTTTTTTACAAGAGTTAAATTACAGCGAAGCCGATACCATCATGATGATGGGGGCCTTTGGTGCAGTGGGACCTGTTTTCTCAGCCGTTGGTGGCTTCGTCGCTGATCGGTATATTGGGTCGTTCAGGGCGGTGTACATAGGTTATACCATTTACACCATAGGGTTTTTCCTCTTGGGGTTAGGTGCAAGCGACCTTAATATACCTCTGAGCATTTTCTCTATTGCCTTGATTGGCTATGCTCGCGGTCTTTCGGCGACGAGTCCGACAGTGCTACTCGGAAATTCTTACTCAGAAACTAACCGGGATGCTTTCCAGCAGGGCCTTACGGTAAACTATTCTATTAATAATTTGGGCTCATTTTCCTCCAAATATCTATTTCCGTTTTTAGTTGCTTTCTTAGCCTATCAAGGGAATTTCTATATTGCTTCTGCTTTAATGTCACTTACTTTGGTACTGTTTGTTGTCTTCCGCAAGCAATTTGCAGCTGTGGGTAACGATATTGACCGCCGTGTAGTTGATCTTAAAACATGGGCTTGCTTCATCATGGGTTCAGCTGCCATGCTGGGTTTGGTTTTTTGGATATTCTCGAACCTTGATGCCGGTAAGTATCTGCTTTATGCGTTGGGTGCCTGCGCAATCATGTATTTTATTTATGAAATAACCCGAGCAACAGCTGCCTATAAATATAAGATGTGCGGTGTGCTAATCACCATCTTTATTCTGATTGTTTTCTACTTTTATTATGGTCAGATGCTCACATCGATGAACATCTACGCCATCAACTTGATGGGCGATCAGTTAATGGGCTTTATTCCGATCCGCCCTGAATCTAACGCCGCGTTTAACCCGTTGTGGTGTTTTATTCTTGGTGCGCCTGTTATTTATATTTACGCTTGGCTGGAGAAAAAAGGATTCTCACCGACGATTCCGACCAAGTTTGCCGCCGCTTTTGTCTTTAGTGCCATTGCTTTTGCTATCTTAGGCTTATCGACTAATTTTGTTGGTGAAGACGGCAAGATCGCAGCCGATTGGATTCTTTGGGTGCATTTCTTCCAGTCGCTGGCTGAACTGATTGTTGGTGCATTGGGTGTTGGTTTTATCTTCGAGATGGTGCCACGTTATATGTCGGCTTTTGCAATTGGACTACGATCTGTTGCGCTGTCGCTCAGTGGTATTTTGGCTGCGGTAATTTCGACCAGAATTGCACTTCCTAAAGGTCAGGTATTAACACAAGAGATTATTGAAGGCGTATACGCCAGCTATTTCTATAATCTTGCTATCCTTGCCGTTGTGATGGCCTTTGTGACATTGTTGCTTTCTAAAGTGATTGCAAAACTAATCCGTAAGGGTGAAGAGCTAGAACAGCAAGAAAATGGACAGGATATAGCGACTGACCATTAAGTTATCGCGATAACAGTGCCAAAAGCACTGCGGAAAAAGGTGAACGCCAGCCAACAGCTGGCGTTTGTTTTTGTCGCGAGATCATTTCAGTTGTTTCTTGTTTATCTTCATTGCTATCGCGCTTTTTGATTCTTTATCTAATACCGCTATGGTCGCTTTAGTCGAAGTCATGTTGACGATATCAACTTTTAGCTTTCCTTCTCCGAGTAATTCATCGACCAGTTGTTGTGGGAACGGCCAGTAATTCAAATTGGCATTAATCGTTACGTCGCCTGACAGATCTTCCGGAACAAGGAAGGTGTAATCAACAATCGAATATCCATAAGGCAGAATACGGGTATCAGAAAGTACTCTGTCTACCTCCCAGACATTGAGATCGACAACATTGCCGTTGGCATCCCCCAAAGTTACCTTAAAACTGTGGGTACCCGGTTCGGTATGGCCGTCAACCACCGCACCGGAGCGATAGATCGATACTTGGTTCGCGGCTTTCACATCAAAGTCTATCCAGACCTCGCGTCCTTCCGGAAAGCCGGTGGGTAGCTTGTGTCCTGCGCCGACATTGGCGACTTTGACCTTCACTGTGGCTAGCTGACCTGCCGTCAGTGTTTCGGGGAACTCGACAAACTCTATGGTAGCCGCCGAACGGAGCATTTCGCGGGCTAGTTCGGCACTTTCCGGATTGTTGAAATACTGGTGAAGGGTAGAGTTTCCGCCTGTAAATTCATGGGAATAAATGTGTTTGCGTTCCTTGCCCATAATGGCAGATCTACCGGGGTTGTCTTTCATTCCCGGCCCAGGCGTCATATGGCAGTCCTGGCATTGTACTCCTTGTTCGTTGTAGGCACTTTCTTGCCATTCGTCATAGGTACGTTCAATCGGCGTGCTGTTGAACGGGTGAGAAACGTTATGGCAGACCGAGCAGAATTCCGACTTGGTGTGAAGATCAGAGTACTCGGTCTGGTGGTAAGGGGAGCTGGCATCAGGTCGAGGACCCAGTTTTACATGCTTCTCTTTGTTGGGAGAAAGAATATACGCACCGTTGTCATTACCGCTGATCCCCACAATGTTATGGCATACTTCACAATTCACGCCTGGTAAGTGCTGATCGCCTTCCAGCATTGCTGCCGTTGCATTCATACTGGTCATACCGATCGGGCTGTGACAGGCAATACAGAAGTTATCAACCTGGCCCTCAGTTGCCTTACTGGCTCGCTTGAATAACGCTTTGTAAATAGGGTCTTCCCAGGAATGGGCCATCACTGAGCGTTCCCACTGCTGATAGATCTCACTGTGGCACCCCTTACAGATCTCTGAATTTTCAAACATGTCAGGTGTGAGCTGCTGTCCGTTGGTGGTTGTCCGTGATGGATAAAAGGGCAGTTGCTGTTCGATTTGTTGCTGAGTTTCTGGTTTGTGGGGTTTTTGCCATTTTTGTATGTCTGAAGTGGCATGGCTATTGAGTGAAATGAACATGAACAGGCAAGCAATCATAATCAGACTTCTGATGAATAGCACCTGCTGGTTAGGTCGTGTACGGTTATTGCCCATAGGAGTACCCGTGAACTTGTTATTATGAATATGCCTAGTAAACCAGACTTAGTTTAGGCCGGATAAAAAGGAGAAAATGTCGCGAATTTGCAATATCCATATATTTGGAGTGGTTTTGTGGCCTGAGTATTATTCGATCTTGAAATGGCGGAATTGCGCAATAATCAATTAGAATGAAGCACATATAATGAGCGATATGATTGCTATGAACATTTTTCAGGAGATGAAAATGAAGCGAGCTTTTGTAATTGGTATGGTTATGTCTGGTTTTATATTGTCCGCATTTGCAGTGACGGGCTGTAGCGAGGAACTGAAGCTAACCGTTACGCCTGTAAAAAATGTTGATAATGTTAAAATCAAAGAACTCAGCCAAGTTGATGTTTACTGCAAGACAGGAATTTGTCAATTTGAATTGGTTGCTAACCAACAGGCAAACGTAACGGTAAATATGCACTATAGTGACACCCGCAGTTTTGACAAAATTGAAGGTGTCAGCGTAACCGGTAAGCTAGGCTCGTCAGTGATGATCCAGGATGAGAACACGTTTACATTGGATGTGTCAGGTGATGCAGAGCCGTCGAAACTACAGGTTGTCGATTACTACCGCCATTGATTATTGGCCCAGTGACTTTCGTTTATGACGGTTGGAAGCGCCAGCAGCTGGTTTTTCTGGAATAGGTCGCTTTTCTGCTATTAGGTGCCGAATTGCTAATATAGGGTGCTTCAGCAGCATTCTTGGTCCGGCATAGCGCATGATTTTTTGGGACAATAATTTGTAGTCTGCCTTATAGCAATGAATAGGGCAGATCCTGCAAGTTGGCTTTTCTTCACCATAGGGGCATCGGTCAAGCCGCGTATGGGCATACTGGAGAAAATCTTCACATTGTTCGCAAAGTGTGGCCGTTTTATGGTGATCTTTACAGTAAATCTTCACCATTGCCTCTATAGTTTTATATTCGGTTTTAAGGCTGCCGAATAGAGTAATTACCTTGTCTGGTTGGGTCATATTGCTTTCTCTACAACACAAGTTTGACTGAAATGAATCAAACATACATTTAGAATATACTTATAGTCATACGACCTCAAGGTGTTCGTTTCAGCCAATTCGCTTGTTGGAAGTGGACCTGCTGGGGTATACAAATGTGTGCTTAAAACATGATCTAAATCGTAATTTATATGACAAGAATGCTGAAACTTGTTATGGACATGAAAAAAATATAGCTTTTATCGCACTAAATCACCCTGCATGGGTTGATTTCATTGGGTTTGAGCAGTAGTATCCGCTCCTCTTTTTTTGTGGTGGTGTATATGAGCAGATTTGAGTGCCTTGAAAGAATTGTCGACGAATACCGTAAGAAAGTTCGTGACGCGGAGTTTAATAAACAGAATGACAGTGAAGTCGCTAAAGTCCTAGTTCTGCTTGTCGGAAACTCTATGTTCAACTTGGCAGATGAATTTGCAGATTGGGTAAATCGTGGTGGTGATCGTAGCTACGGTGGTAAGTTCTTTGTCTCTAAGCAACTAATGACTTTGCTTGAGCCAGTAACTTTCCGTGGTGTAACTGTGCGCCGTGATTCGATTAAGCTGTTCAGAATTTCATAACTGTCCGGTTTATTTCGTTTGTTCAATTACTCTCATAAAGAAAAATTGAAGAACAGATTTTAAGTCTAGCTTTGCTTGTCGAAGCCGGATGAGTAGAAAAGGATGCTTAGGCATCCTTTTTTGCATCTGGAGAATTAGGGTCATAATCCCTGTGGTTAATTCTGCTGCGATTCGTTGGTATTTTGCACTCTGGTCTGTCTATGCTTGATACTGGCGCTCAAAAGCCGTCTGAGAGGCTTTCTGGCTATTATTAAGAGTGAATGACAGGCGGGGTGTTTGGCCAAAGCTGGATCAATCGAAAGATCTATGTTGAGATCACTCTATAAATAGTAAAGTCAGTAAAGAGATTCGAACATAATGGATGCAGAATTTTGGCATAGCCGCTGGGCGGAAAACCGCATAGGTTTTCATTTGAATGACATCAATCCAGTACTGGCCAAGTATTGGCCGACGCTAAATACAACCCGCTCAGACACAGTATTGGTGCCTATGTGCGGTAAATCGGTTGATTTGACTTGGCTGGCAGAGAAACACGATAACGTTATTGGTATCGAGCTGAGCGATATTGCGGTGAAAGCTTTTTTCTCGGAGCAATTTTACATTCCGACAGTGACATCGATAGGCAGTGGCCAAACGTTATATGAGTTCGATGAGATTACCATTCATTGCGGCGATTTTTTTGCAACACGCATCGATCCTGTCGATATCGTATATGATCGTGCAGCATTGATTGCGATGCCGCCGACACTGCGTCAGATGTATGCAGAGCATTTGCTATCGATGGTGAAGGCTGGTGGTCGTATTTTGCTGGTGACGTTAGATTACCCACAGGCAGAAATGGATGGTCCTCCGTTTAGTGTCACCAAGGGCGAAGTCGAGCAGTTGTTTGCTGGCTGTAAGATCACTCACCTTGATCGAGACGATGCCGACGAGTCACATCCTCGTCGTAAACGTGGCTTGTCACGTTTTGCGGAAGAAGTGTGGTTGATCGAGGCCTAGCCAAAAGAAAAGGAGCCGTTGGCTCCTTTTTCTGTTTAGGCTGAAGTTATTGCCGTTAGAAAATAACTTTTACATCTGAAGCCGTCTGAACCGCATCGCTCACAGCCTGTTGGGTCGTGTCGCGCCGAGCCAACGCCACACCTAGTCGGCGACGGCCATTAATCTCAGGTTTGGCGAACAAGCGAACCTGGGTTTGCGGGCGGGCCAGAGCGGTTGCCAGATTATCAAAGCGAATATTATCAGATACCCCTTCGGACAAGACTACTGCCGATGCCGACGGGCCGAAGTGGTTAATAGAATGAATCGGCAGGCCTAAGAAAGCACGCACATGCAGGGCGAATTCAGAGAGATCCTGAGAGATGAGTGTGACCATGCCGGTATCATGCGGGCGAGGGGAGACTTCGCTAAACAGAACCTCATCGCCTTTGATAAACAGCTCGACGCCAAACAAACCATAGCCTCCGAGTGCATTCACCACTTTTTCGGCTACCTGCTGTGCGGCCTGAAGGGCAGCCGCTGACATTTGCTGTGGTTGCCATGACTCGCGGTAGTCGCCATCTTCTTGGCGGTGTCCAATCGGATCGCAGAAATGAACGCCATCGACAGCTCTTATGGTGAGCAAGGTAATTTCGTAGTCGAACTCGACAAAACCTTCGACGATTACCCGGCCTGCGCCGGCACGACCGCCTTCCTGGGCATATTGCCATGCTGACTCGATGTCGGCTGGTGTCTTAATCACGCTTTGCCCTTTGCCGGAAGAGCTCATAATCGGCTTGACGACACACGGCGTACCGATGCGTTCGACAGAGGCGGCGAAATCATCAAACTGATCGGAAAATTCATAAGGGGAGGTCGGAATTGCCAGTGTCTCGGCAGCAAGGCGTCGTATCCCCTCACGGTTCATGGTGAGCTTGGTGGCATTGGCTGTTGGTACGACATTCAGGCCACCGGCCTCGAGTTCAACTAGTGTGTCGGTCGCAATCGCTTCGATTTCTGGCACAACATAGTGCGGTTGCTCCTGGTGAATAACCTGCTTGAGCGCATCGCTATCGAGCATGTCAATAACATGGCTGCGGTGGGCAACTTGCATTGCCGGGGCGTTGGCATAGCGATCAACGGCAATAACTTCAAGACCTAAACGCTGACATTCAATCGCAACTTCTTTTCCTAGTTCACCGGATCCTAGTAGTAGAACACGGGTTGCATTTGTGCGAGTAGCTGAACCTAACATCGAGTTTCCTTACGATAAGTATTGATACTGAGGCTGATCATACAGGATTTTAATTGTCGCGCAAACGTTTGCGTTGGTGTGCGAATAGGTCTAGCTATAGGATCTGACACGGTATTTGCTTTGTAAAATTTCTGTCATGATTACAGGGGAGCTATCGAGTCTGTGGTTGTTTTTGGTTAACGTATGCCCATTATTCGTTACCGGCAGTATCATTGCGATGAAAAAAATATTACTAGGCTTGGCTCTTACCCTTTCACTCTCTGCACATGCTTCACAAAGCGTTGGCGTGTTTTTCGGCAGCCCGATGAGTGGTATCCAATACAAGCAGAATGACTTGCGATTCTCGATCGGCCTAGATGATTTTGGTGTTGCGGTAGATAAAACCTTTAACTTAGGCACGCTGGTAAACAAGCCAGAGCTTAACAGCATGTATACCTTCGTAGGGGCACAATATGTCGACGACAAAAATGACAAGCTAGGTGTGCGCTCAGGCGTTGGGTTTCAGGTACCAGTCAGCCAGTTCGAGCTGTATGGCGAAGTCGGCCCGACACTTTATGTTGTTGAAGATGTCGATCTTGAGCTAGAAGGCGCGCTGGGTGTTCGCTACCGCTTCTAATACTATTCAGGACAGCGTAAATTGTGAAAAGGCTGGGTAGTCCCCAGCCTTTTTGTCATTCTGAATCTGACGCGGGTCGATATTAGTTAATTAATTTAGCTTCCTGATAATACTGTTTGGCACCATCGTGTAGTGGTGCTGATAGGCCATCGTTAACCATTTCTTCTTTTTTCAGGTTGGCAAAGGCAGGGTGGAGTCTTCGGAACGTGTCGAAATTACTGAATACGGCTTTAACTACCTGATAAATAATTTCTTTATCTACCTGTGCCGATGAAACAAATGTGGCTCCGACACCAAAGGTCTTCACATCTTGAGCTGTGCCTTTGTACATCCCTCCGGGCACTGTCGCAATGCGATAAAAATCATTTTCTGTAACTAACTTGTCGACCACCGGACCGGACACTTCTACGATAACGCTATTACAAGACGTCGTTGCTTCTTTGATAGCACCGCTTGGGTGGCCTACGGTATAGATCATTGCATCGATCTTGTTATCGCAAAGGGCTTTTGATTGCTCGGATGCTTTGAGTTCGGAGACTAGGGCAAAGTCTTTGTGAGTCCAGCCGAGGGCTTTCATCAACACTTCCATGGTTCCTCGCTGGCCGGAGCCCGGGTTGCCGATGTTAACGCGTTTGCCTTTTAAATCTGTGAACGTTTTTATGCCGGAGTCAGCTCTGGCAACAATAGTAAATGGTTCGGGGTGAATAGAAAAAACGGCGCGAAGCGATTTGAAAGGGCCGTTATTGGCAAATTTACTGGTGCCATTGTAGGCATGGTACTGCCAGTCTGATTGGGCGATACCCAAATCGAGTTCACCAGCGCGGATTGTATTGATGTTGTAGATTGAGCCGCCAGTACTTTCTACTGAACAACGTACGCCATGGTCTTTGCGATCTTTGTTGACCAGCCGACAAATGGCACCGCCTGTAGGGTAATAGACACCAGTCACGCCGCCAGTGCCAATGGTGATAAATGAATCTGCGCGAGCGGTTATCGAAAAGAGCAAAGAAATAATGCTGAGAAAAATAGACGTTAAACCAAGTTGCTTCATATCAGGATCCTCTGAGTAACAAACTTCTCCGTACGATTGGAAAGTATAGGAGAGATAGCGTAACTCTTTCAGTTTCTTCGTAAAACAAGTTGGTGAACAACGTTACTGCCGAGGAAAGAAATCCCCGCCGAGGCGGGGATTTCTTAGGGTTGTCAGGATTTGGCAGGCTTTCTTGTAACGACGGCCTTTTTATTTTCCCATTGGGTAATAAAGGCGACGGAGGCAACAATAATTGCGGCACCAAGCCAAAGGCGGCCCGGAGGAACCCAGCCGAAGACAATCCAGCCAGCCAATACATTCAGGGGAAGCTTGGCATGGTCAAAGGGCTGGACAAAAGATGCATCGGCAACGGCATAGGCTTTCGCAATGGCCCATTGAGCCAGTGCCGTCAGCAAACCGGCCCCAGCAAGCAGAGCCCAAGTTAGCCCTTGTGTTGGCATAGTGAAGTCCGGTGCCGCGAGAAATACATTGAAAGGTGTGATCAGAAGCAGCAGATAGACCACCATGGTTGTTGGCGAGTCATCAACAGACATTTTTTTTACCATCAGCGAATAGCATGCCCAGAAGAAGGCGGCACCGATAGGTAGCATGGATGCCCAGCTGAATGTGTCTCCCCACGGTTCAAGAATGATCATCGCACCCACAAAGCCTGCTAATGTGGCTGCCCAGCGTGCGGTTCCCACTTTTTCCTTCAGGAAGAGTCCTGAACCGATAGTCGCAAACAGTGGCGAAGTCATCAGCAGCGCGATGCCCTGCCAGATAGGGACCGGATAGGCAAGTGCCCACAGCCAGAGCTGGATGCCTATTACAGAAAGAAATACGCGCAGACAGTGCATACCAAAATGCTTGGTTTGCAACGCTTGCCGAAGGCCAAGGGTTCTTAGCCACGGAAAAATGGCTATCAAGGCGATGAAGTATTGTATTAGCGCAACGGTTGTCGATGGCAGGTGAAGCATGACACTCAAGTACTGAGCCAAGCTATTGACGATAGCGAAGGCAAGCCCTGCGGTTAACATCCAGCTGGCGCCCTGGATCGGATTGTGATGATGTGACATGAATAAAGATGACAGTATTGGTAATAAAATCTTACGGCATCATACCCCTGCAAATGAAAGGATGAAACTGATTTAAAAAGAAAAACCGCCATCGGGCGGTTTTTTTGATAGTTAGATTATTAGACAGAACGTCTATGCAGTTAGATTAAGCCGCGACATATGTAAGCGGTACATCTGGGTTTAGTGCTTCCAGTGTGTTCTGTGTATCAGCCAGGTGGCTGATTGTGCTGTCTGATTTCTCCACCAGTGCGGCTTCTTCAATTTCAGATAGCGGGTAGCCGGCCATATTCATGTTAACAAGCGCAACTTGAAGCGGTGGAAGGCTTGGGTTAAAAGCGGCATTCTCGGCATACATGCCGATGAAAGTCTTGCCGTCTTTCGCTTTCAGGGCAACGCCACTGAAGTTCTTGGTGTAAGGAGCATGAGAGCCATTGGCTGCTGCACAAGCTTGCTTAATCAATGCTTCGGTAGCATCCGTATTCATGCCGTGATCAACTTTAGCCAGCAGGGCATCGGTAATATTCAGATCGGCCGGACCAAACGACTCAGGCAAGTATTCCTGTAGGCTTTTCGCTGCACGTTCAGGTAACTGGACAACCAGGCTATTTGCTGTAGTCAGCTCGTTCATGAACTGACGACAGTGGCCACAAGGGCTGTAGTTAATGGTGATGTCGGAAATACCCGCTTCGCCTTTAACCCAGGCATGGCTGATTGCAGACTGTTCTGCGTGAATGGTCTGAGCCAGCGATGCGCCGACAAATTCCATGTTGGCACCGAAGTAAAGACGACCGGATTCACCGCGAACAATGGCACCTACGAAGAAGTTGGAAATCGGAGCAACGGAATAGGCAGCAGCAACAGGAAGCAGAGCAACACGCAATTCACTGTCCGTCATCTGTGTTTTAGTGAGCAGTTGCTCGAACACTTCTGGGCTCAAAGTTGCATCAAAGTTCGCATCTTCTAAAACAGGCTTAAGTGCAGTCGCCAGATCAGAGGGTAAAGCGCCTAAAGCTTCCATCACTTTAGTATGCATGAGTTGTTACTCCGTATTGTGTATGGAGAAACATTGTAGGCGTAGGGATTAATTCTATGTGTGATCTTTATCACAGATAAGTAAACATCGTTACACTCATTACACAATTGAGAGTGGTGTCACACAGATTTTATTTCTTGTGTCTTTATTTTTCAATGAGTTAACGATGTATACGATTACCTAATATAAGTGCGTACTTTGCTTTCTAGCTGAATATTTTCAAGATCAGCGGAAAAAGCGCCGGAGCGAGGAGAGAAGTCATCACGCCGCATATAACAAGAGCTAACGAGCTGAACGCACCATCCTGATAGTTTTCTTCTGCTGCCTTGGCCGTGCCAAGTGCATGGGATACCGTTCCCATTGTCAGGCCTTTGGCGATGGGGGCTTCAATACCGACCAACCGGAATAGGGGGTAACCTAATACGGCTCCAAACAAGCCTGCGATGATAACCATGATAGCAGCAATCGCAGGGACGCCGCCAATCTGCTCTGAAACGGCCATCGCAATAGGCGTGGTGACAGATTTTGGCAGAATACTCGCAGTCAGTTGGGGATCGGCACCAAGAGAGAGTGCAATTCCGGCACCGGTAACCATGGACAACACGCTGCCGGTAAGACAGGCGGTGAAAATGATTTTCCATTTCTGTCTGATTTGTGACAGTTGCTCATAAAGCGGAAATGCGAGTGCAACAACAGCGGGTTCAAGCAGGTAGTTCAGCCATTTGTTTTGTTCAAAGTAGGTTTCATAAGGGACATTCAACCATATCAGCAGAGGGATGATAATCAGCAGGCAAATCAACAGAGGATTAACGACAGGATGTTGAATGTATTTTGAGATATACCGAGCAAGATAGAAAATAACTAATGTAGCAGCCAACCAGATCATTATTTTTCCTTGTAGTGAGTTGCCACGCCAATAACCAGAAAAACAATCAGGCTGCTGCCAATGGTGCTGAGTAAGATAGGTAAGGTATTTGCGGAGAGTAAATCAAGGTAGTTCATCAAGCCGACGCCCACAGGGACGAACAACAATGCCATGTGCCGGATGAGCAGGTGGCAACTTTCTTTCGCCCAGCAAGCAGGGATAAGCCCCATAGAAAGAACGACGAACAGAAGCAGCATGCCAATAATACTGCCGGGTATTGCCAGCTGAGTTACATGCTGTATCGCCTTGCCAATAAACAGGCAAACAAGAATGATAGAAAAGGAACGTAGATACGCCATGAGCCTTTATTCCAAACGAGGAGACTCATTCATCATACAAAACAAATGTGATCTAAGCCACAAAAAAATCGCACGGAAAAGTACTACTTTCTAGAAGTTTGAAACGATAACGATAGCAACACCGGCAGCAGCGAGTAACAACACGGAAATCTTGTGCAATAAGCTGTATTTCACGATGTGCTCAGTGGCTGACTCTAGTTTTTGTTCCGGTGCGCTATCAACCGACAACCGCGGCTGTTTGTCAAAGGTATGGACAAGTCGGCATGTTTTGTCGGGCAGGGGAACACGGAAACCAAAGTTAGGAATGACCTCAATCGGAATCGACATGCTACCGTTGTTTTCGAGCTTTTTGGTGAGAGAAATTAGCAATGTGTTCAGGTCGAAGTGGTTGTTGTTCTCGTTATCGTAGGGATCAAGCTGAGTGAACGTTTTATCAAACAGTGACTGTGCACAGATCACTTCACCGGCAAAGTAGCACAGTGTCTCCAACAGGCGCGATTCGTGAACGGTTAGTTCGGTCTCGGTGTTGTCTTGCCATACCAACAAACGCAGATCGGGTTCAAAATCCACAGTTTCAAAACGATAGCAACGTGTTAATGCTTTTGTTGTCATATCAACCACTTAAATTCAAATATATTTGGACTCAGACTGCTAGGCTGCATGAGTAAAATCTGACTTTCATTCAGATACCTTCGTTATAAGTGTTGTTGGCAATCGCGGTAAGTTCAAACGCCGGAAACAGGATAATGTCTCAATAAAAAGCCCTCCGGTATCGATAGCCGGAGGGCTTGGATAAAATAACAAGGTATTACGGAGAGTTAGCCAGCAATAAATCAATGCATTGTGATAAATGCAATTACTGGCTCTCTACACCAAGCTGTCTACATATTCATACACCGCCTTGAGGATCGCCATTTTTGCCTCGTCGGCTTGGTGGGTCATGGCTATAGACTCAAGGTTTTCCATATAGGCCGGCAGATTGGATTCAAAGTAGTCCTGACAATGGTGCTTCCATTGTTGCTGTTCTTTGAAATCCAGCGTCATCGGGTAGTTTCTGGCACGGTAACGGAACAGTAACGGCCTTATGCGCTTGTCGTCGACGTTTAGTTCAAGCTTTGCAAGCTCTTCTGGTGCAGTTTCGCGGATAATATCGATAGTCGAGCGATCGGCTGTCGAGAAGAAACCATCGTACAGCATGGCATCGACATTGTTATTGGCGCTGTATTCGCGCTCGACACCATAGATTGCCAGCAGCTTTTCACGGATCTCGGGATGAGATTTCAACAGCTGTAGATTTTTGAGGCATTGTTGACGGTCGATCCCGATCCGCTCTGCATCCTCTGCTTTCAGCGTTTTGGCCGGAGCCAGTACCGGACACTTGTTAAGGTGAACCAGCTTCAGTGGGATCGGCAGCTCATCAGGCCCCAGATCAGCTCGCTTGGTATACAGCCTTTCACGCAAGGTATCGGCATCTAGCTCAATCAACGGAGTAGGGTCCATTGCAAGATTTACCGTGATCACGGCATTCTTGTTATCCGGATGCCAGGCCATTGGCACAATCCAGCTGGTATTGCCGCACCCGACACCGAACATACCTGATACATGTACTAGTGGCGTTAGCTCGACAATATCAATAAGCTCTTGCAGCTTGCGCTTGTGACGCAGGTTAAACAGGTAGTCAAACAGCTTAGGTTGGTTTTGCTTCAGGATCTTCGCCAGTTCAATAGTGGCGTAAACATCGGCCATCGCATCGTGGGCATTGGCATGCTCGATGCCGTTGGCTACTGATAAGTGCTCCAGCTTGAAACTCGGCAAACCATCTTCGTTATCTGGCCAGTTGACGCCATCCGGCCTTAATGCGTAGCAGGTACGCATAATATCCAGCAGATCCCAGCGTGAGTTACCATTCTGCCACGCCCATGCGTATGGGTCGAAGAAGTTACGATACAGGGTGTAACGGGTAACCTCGTCATCGAAGCGTACATTGTTATAGCCAATCACACAGGTATTCGGCTTAGAGAGCTCGGCGTGAATTTGAGCAATAAACTCCGGCTCCGGCAGTCCTTTCTCGTGGGCTTCCTGAGGAGTAATGCCGGTGATCAGGCACGCTTCAGGCGAAGGAAGGTAATCCACTGGCGGTTTGCAGTAGATAACCAGCGGTTCACCGATGATGTTGAGATCCATATCGGTACGCACACCTGCAAACTGGCACGGGCGGTCAGTTGAAGGTGTTGCGCCAAATGTTTCGTAGTCCAGCCAAAACAAAGTTGGCTCATTTGTCTTATTCATAGTGTTTTCCAGAAACCACCGAATTCATATTAAGTGTTTGTTCTAACAGTGGCTTTTCAATGCTATACTGTACAAATATACAGTAGTTAATTCCTGCGCAATTACGTTTGGGATTTGCATTTGCGTCCAAATCTGCGTCCAAAATGTTGCGCCTTGCGTCCAAAACTAGTGTCCATTCAGGGAACGAAAACAAGGTGTTAGTATGAGCATACTCGATCGACAACTTAAACTGATTTCCAAGCAAGAAACCTATGATGGTCCAACAGAGCTAAACGATGGTGAAGGGCTCATAGCTCGCATCACATCCTCTGCGGTTATCACCTTTCAGTATCGCTGCCGATTTAACGGTACAAACCTTAGAGTCAAGATTG
>Ga0209272_10000515_pt1 | contig 31079 bp, 19 predicted proteins | sample tdDd002_FD_187125 | JGI IMG/M metagenome (GOLD analysis project Ga0209272, IMG submission 187125) | Marine sediment microbial communities from the Atlantic coast under amendment with organic carbon and nitrate - tdDd00.2 (SPAdes)... | ecosystem: Environmental > Aquatic > Marine > Coastal >... | reverse complement strand
ATTTGGGGTTCTTCATCGCAACTATTGGTAGTGTGGCCTATTTAGTGGTGGAGCCTCCTGTCCGTTCCAAACTCGAACAAAATCTAGATTTAAGAACTCAATTACTCGCTTCACAAATTGAGCAGCCCCTCACTAGCTCTATTGGGTTGGTGCAAAGCTTAGTCGGCCTCGGTCAGACAGGCTCACACCAAGTCAGTCTGGTAGATACCATTCCTCAATTACTTGCCGTTAGCGATGACATTATTGTCAGCGGAGGGCTGTGGCCTAAACCATTCTTAGACAATGAAGAGTGGCCTTACACCAGTCTATTTTTCAATAAAAATGATGCTGGTGGCCTCGACCAGATCCAATCTTACAATAACCCTCAAACCGGAGGGTATGACAATGAGCCGTGGTATCAATCTGTGGCAGGAGCACCAGCAGGGGCAGTGAGCTGGTCAAGCGTATATATCGATACGTTTACACAAGTACAGATGATTACGGCTTCTTCGCCTTATTATCGCAATGGTGAGTTTGCAGGCGTAGCGACTGTCGACCTCTCTTTGGAAGCGTTATTCCAATTTATCCGTGAACACACCAATCAGTACTCTTTGGGAGTCGTGATCCGTGATGCGGATGAGCAGGTGATCGTTGAGCACAACTTCAATCTATCCAAAAATATCTATATCAGTGAGCTCGATTTTGGTGAGTTCAACTGGCAGCTTGATGTTGTTAACGCCAAAGTGAAAGTGGCGGATCAGGTGTTTGAACAAGTAATGAGTGTGGAACGCGGGATTATTCCATTTCTACTTCTTTGCGTATTAGTTGGCTATTACTTGCTTAATCGGTATATCGTGGAACCAATTGTGCGAATTGCCCAAAAGGTCGATGATTCTAAAACAGGCGGCATTATTGATATCAATTATGAAAGTGATGACGAGATTGGTCACCTGATCAGTAAGTTTAATGAAAAAACGGTTTACCTAGAGCGAGAGCGTGTGAAAGCACAAGCGTCAACCAACGCTAAAACCGCTTTTTTGGCCACCTTATCCCACGAGATTCGTACACCAATGAACGGTGTTTTGGGTACCGCTCAAATCCTGCTTAAAACGCCGTTAAATGATGAGCAGCGTAAGCACCTCAATACGCTTTACGATTCTGGTGATCATATGATGACACTGCTCAACGAGATTTTGGATTACTCGAAAATAGAGCAAGGTCATATTGAGCTTGACCACACTCCATTCCCGATAGAATCCATTCTGGGCAGTATCAATAGTGTTTACCACACACTTTGTGCCGAAAAAGGCTTACAGTTCAAAATTACCTCAAACCTGCCTCATGGTCGTTGGTACAACAATGACAAAGCGCGATTAAGGCAAGTTCTGTTTAACTTGTTGAATAATGCAGTGAAATTCACTGACTCCGGATATGTGGAAGTTGAGCTAGACGAAAAGCAGGATGATGGCGCCAACAAGCTGATCATCAGCGTAAAAGATACAGGTATTGGTATTTCATCCGATGCACAAGCGAGGATCTTCCGTCCATTCGAGCAAGCAGAATCTTCCACAACTCGTCGCTATGGTGGTACTGGTCTCGGTTTAGCGATAGTGAAACAGATTGCTGAACATATGGGAGGTGGGGTTTATGTACAGAGTAGGGAGGGCGTCGGTACCAAATTCACGGTTGAGTTGAAGCTTGATTCCTGTGAGCCCGGTAAACTTGAAACGACAAATCGACACAAGATCAACTGTGAGGGGCTCAGAGCCCTTATTGTTGAAGATAATCGAACGAACACCATTATCATGGAAAGCTTCTTAAAAGATAAAGGCTTCGAATGTACCGCTGTAGAAAATGGCCAACAGGCAGTCGACATTACGCTGAAGCAACAATTCGACTTGATTTTAATGGACAACCATATGCCAGTTCTTGATGGTATTGGCGCAATATCTGTCATTAGGAATTCTCAATCCGCTTCCAAGTCGGTGCTGATTTTTGGATGTACCGCAGATGTGTTCAAAGAAACTCAAGAAAGAATGATGGGGGTAGGCGCTGATCATATTATCGCGAAACCTATTGTTGAATCAGAACTGGATGACGCGCTATATCGTCACTCTCAACGGCTTTATCAATATCACCCTGAAGGCATTCAATCTTCAGAAAAACCACTATACACGGAGTCTTTGTTGCTTGAGTTCTACGTCGCGCTAGAAGACAGTGATTTAGAAGGAGCTAGCCAAACACTGGCAAGGATTCATGCTTCTGTTCCTCACAGCTTGCAGCAACCGCTCGCAGAATTAGCGGAAAGTATCGAGTCCTACTTGTCGCAAGCGCAGCCACCAAAGCAAGAAGATATAGACAGCTTAACTGTACTGTTAGCAGACCTATAAGACACAAGGATGACCGCTTTATAGTGATTATCCTGATTTCCTCATGCTAAGCAGCATGAGGCGATCTTTTTTCCGCTCACCTGCCATATTTACAACTACTTTTCTTGTGTTTTTCCTCATCTAAGTTCTTATTAAGTAATTAAATTACGTTATTTAACTCCATTTTGGTGCGGTTTTTTGGCCGGAGTTCCTGTTTTTAGTGATTTTGACTACTTTGGGTTTTGAAAGTAGTCATTAATTTACCTCTGTATTTTAAAAACGAGATCATAAACTGCAATTGTTGTGCTCTAATGGCGATATGAACTGCTATGTCGCTTTTGATGTAGTGAAAGATTTTATAGATGTCACTTAAATTGGTGTTTGATTTTAGAGGTTGTAATGAAGGCTCGTGGACCATTCTGTATTCGTAATGCAGCAGCAGATACTTTCGCTATGGTGGTTTTTTGTTTTATCACCGGGATGATCATCGAGATTTTGATCTCGGGAATGACGTTCGAGCAGTCTCTGGCATCACGTACATTGTCTATTCCTGTCAATATCGCGATTGCGTGGCCTTATGGTATGTTCCGTGATTGGGTATTGCGCCAAGGTAACAAGCTTTCACCTTCATCATTTATGAAGAATGTCTCTGACTTGGTAGCCTACGTATTATTCCAATCACCAGTCTATGCTGGCATCTTATTCGCGGTAGGCGCTTCTACTGATCAAATCATTACAGCAGTAGCGAGTAATGCGGTTGTGTCTTGTGGTATGGGCGTACTTTACGGTTACTTCCTTGACCAATGCCGCCGTTGGTTCCGCGTTCCTGGCTACTATCAAGAGGCCTAATTGTCCCTGTTTTGCACAATTTAGCTAGATAGTGAGCAAACAAACGCAAAAGGGCGCTTTTTTTCATGTTTAGCCTTGACCATCAGGCACATAATCATTAAATTAGCGCCTCGTTAGCCAATGATGCTAACCAAAATTTGATTCGGTGAGTTGTCCGAGTGGCTGAAGGAGCACGCCTGGAAAGTGTGTATACGGCAACGTATCGAGAGTTCGAATCTCTCACTCACCGCCACATTCTAAAGCCCCAGCAGAAATGCTGGGGCTTTTTCGTTTCTGAGTCTCTTTTATCCTGATGCCTTTACAAATACTTCATTAGTTCGTCTGCATTTCTAAGTACGATTTGCTGGCCGCGTGGATTAGACTTTTGTGTATGAATATCAATATTGTAGGCGTCGAGTACATATCTAACCAAAGATGCATTGGTTGGGATTGTTAAAACGCCATCGTTCATTGCATAGTCTTTCTCGATAACGGCTTTCTGCTTTTCACTAAACCTCTGGTCTGCTACCAATTCAACATTAACACTCTGGTTCCATAAAGGGTCACCGTGCTTTTTGAAGCCGGCGCTATCATTTAGATCAGGTATCCCTTGAATGCGGCTCAATACGAAATCTCGATAGTCTCCGGCATACTCACAATAAGCTCTTACATGCCAACGTATAGATGTACATACTAGAGTGTGGGGAGAGATTATTCTCTCGACTTCTTCGCCATCCTTTAAAGGTGTGTAGCAAATATCGACACGTTTTTTCTCTCGGATTGCCTGAACTAGAGGACGTAATACTTGTGGCGAGATATTACGTGTAACAGGGCGAACCATAGCGACATTTTCAAAGCCCATATCAAGCTCATCAAATGTAACAGTAATATCTTCACTCCTTGCAAGAATGTGCAAATATTCATCAGCATGACCGCTCGTCAATTGTGGGATAAAGCTATCACTGGGTTTGTAGCCTTTTAGTTGCTTGTCATAAATAAGGTTGTCGGGTGCCACATCGGCTAAGTAGGTATTAATATCCTTTGAAGCTTGTTGTCGGCCTATCCCAAAACTCTGCATTAGATGGCCTGTGTTTAACCGCCCTTCCCAGAGTGCAACGATCTCGATCATTCTGTATCGAGCTAAAAGATCCCACCTAAGTGGCCACTTACCCATTTGTGAACTCCTGTCTAATTATGCTACGTGTATATGTAATCAGTGTTTACCTGTCGTTGATGGCGTCATATTATTTTTAGCGATAAATTCAGTCAATCATTAACCGAGAACAACTGGCTCTAATCTACTGGGATCGCATTTCTGTCTATGCGAGCTTGGTATAATTTTCCCGCTACTCGCGATATTACTTGGGTTCGAGCAAATGAAACTAAATCATTACTTAAGAAAGATAGAACAAGGAAAACCAATTAATCTCGAGCATTTTCGACGATGTCTACCATTTTCTGATGATGACAAATGGAGAAAAATTTACAGTTTTGTTCGAGCGCACGATGGCTATTTGTTAACCATTGATGATATTGAAGCGCACAACGAATTGTATTTGAAGAAGCCGAGTAATCGAGTTGGTGCCTCTAAGTTAGGTCGATCTCATGACTTTCAAACGAGCTTCTCGCATCTATTAGTGTTAAATCGTATCAATGACTCTCAAATTCCCTTCGTCGTTGTGTGTGATGTTAATGGGTTCAGAGCTGGGGGGAAGCTTGTAGGCAAGCGAGCTGTCCTGATTGAGAATATTGAAAATTTTTACAGATATCAGGAGTTTTTAGAGGCTCTTGGTCACTCAGGATTGGTAGAAAGTAGTGATGTTATTTTTGGTTCTGGGAATCAAATATGTCATCACCTAAATATTTCGTTTCTATCGAGTTATGAAGATATTTATTGTGCTCAAGATATTGAGCTTGGCGGGCTTACTACATTTAAGTCACTAAAAAATGCATTGCCGCAGTGTAAGTGGTTAGCTCCCGCTGATTGGGAAGCTTTCAGAGGTAGCTTTAAGTTAAAGCCTAAGAATAGTAACCATCTAGCTAAAGCTATCAAGCTTGCCAGAGAGTTAGATCTTAATACTGAGGCCGATCTAATGAACCAAACTCGTCATTTTATGGAACAGGAAGCCTTCCTTCCTGTACTTGAACAGGATTAATTTATGCTAAAGAATGCCATAGACAATTTACTTATTAGTATTTCGCGTTTAATTGCTATTGATTCGGCGGGAGTGGCCATCGCAGAGATCGACCTCAGAGAGGGCGGTATCTTAATTGGTGGCGGGAACATCGGTAAAACTTCCATCCTGAACGCAATTCGACTCTTTTTACTACCTGAAGAAAACTTCAAAGATTCAAAAAACAAGTTCGGCTTTTCAGATAAAGAAGGCAACTTTTACTCTAATGATGAGTGTTTTGAACACTACTTTCCGAGCAGTACCAGCTTTTTAATTTTAGAGTGCGATAACTATTTAGGCGGCCCTATCCCCCACTGCCAGATACTCTATCGCGGTAGTTCAGAAAAACTCGACTACCGCCGTATGTTTACCTCACTAAGATATGAGCAAATACGCCACCTTTTTTGGGATGACAACGCCGGAGACGATGGTATTGGTGGTCGAGTAGATGATCTGACGCTGAGCAAAGTACAGGCTTTTCTCAAACGTGAGGACAAGCATTTTAAGTCATTGGTCCGTTCATCCGCGATTAAAGAGGTTATTTACGCCAATCAACTACTCGATATTGATGCAATGCGTTTTTGCTTGTTCCCTCTTAGTTCAACGAAAGATGCAGATGTCGATGCCTTTCGTGCACTAGTTCGTTTGTTATTTGATATGAAGACGGGATCGGACACAGTTCGTTTAGCGGTCGCCAACATCATTGAATCCAGAAAGAAGGAGCGAAAAGACGAGCTTAATTTCGATATTGATGCCTTTATTAATCATAACGACATGTTGTCACGCCGAGAGCTAATACTCAAAAAGATTGAAAGCCTAAGACCTGAGTTCGATAAGCTTGCTCTTAGTCATCAACAATTAGTGAGTAATAAAGATGCTGAAGATGCGTTGATGCAGTACGCCATGATGCTTGACGGTCGAATCAATCAAGAAAACCAAATTCTCAAACAGGAAGAGATGCAGTTAACGTTACAGAGAGAAAAGGTACGCTCTGCTAAGAAAGCGTGTGATGACACTCTTGATAAACAAAAGACATTACAAGGTGAAATTAATGCACTGTCTCGTAGACAGAAAAAGCTTGATGATGCAGTGCAAAAAACGACTTTAATTGTTAATCAATATGATGCAAGCGAGACTATCGAATCAATTGTTTCTGGCCATCGTGAGCACTTAGCTGACAAAGAACAAGCATTAACATTAAAGCAAGATGCGGAGAAGCGACAAGCTGAATTGGAAACTCTTAAGCAAGAAGTCGGAAAACTTGAAGAGATGGAAGCGCGCTATCTGACTTCAGTTAACGCTCAGGAATACAAGCTGTTTAATCAGTTACCAGAAAGTGTCTGGATGAAATTAGCCGCTGTGAACCTTGAGGTGGCAGAGTCTAACCCTACACGACCTCTAACTTTGTCTGAACAACAGGCACTCGAATCTTTTACGGATTTATTAGAGGAGAAAGAACAGCATTATACACTTTGGGGGTTAGAGCTTGAGCCTATCCAAGTGGACAATCGAGAATCAGATCAAACCCGCCTCTCTAAGGTACAAGAGGCACTAAAGCGCAAGCGCAAGCGAATGTTGGACTTGAATGCAATGGATAGTCAGTCCCGTTTTGAGCGAGTTAAAGATATCTCTGCACTTGAAGTTGAAATTAAACGTACACAAAACGAAATCAGCTTGTTGCTTGCGTACACAAATGACATTCATCAGCTTACAGAGATTAATAAAGAACTCGCTGAAGCTGAACAAGCTCGTGACTCGTTAGAAAAACAGTTTGATGCACAAAATACTCTGTTGTTACAAGAGAAGCACTCGTTTGACGCGCAAACTGACAAACTAGCCGAGAAAAAACAACAGCTAGAAAAATTAATCAGATACAGCGTGAGGGTCAAAGCGGAACTTCAGGCGCATCATCTGCCAGTGAGCGATTTTTCAGTCTTACCTGACCAAACAGTGGACTTGTCGGAAGAAACACTGCACAAGCGAATTGAGAGTCTAAACAGTAAGCGTCAAGCCAAGACAGATATTACAGAGAGGCTTCAAGATTTCGTTAGAGAGCAAGTGCTAGAAAATGACGATAAGTTGATGTTGTCTCACTTAGATGATGAGCTTCTAGAACATGCATTTCACCAGCTTCAAACGCGCTATCAAGGTCTAGATGAGGAGTTTGATATTCTGCGTAAACACTTTATTGAACATAAGCACTCTGTTCACGCCATTATCAATGAGCTAAAAAACAATCGAGAAATGGTTCGCCAATTTGAGCAAAGTATTAATCGCGCGTTTGAGGGATTAGTGATTAATGACTTGTCGGAGGTAGCAGCCAAAATCAAAGTGGAAGCTCGATTTGATGATTTGGTGAATGAAATAGAGTTCTTTGATACGCATTCTGATCAAAAAGCCTCTGAACAATTTATTGAACGTCTCAAGGCCTTTAGTAAAAAGTTCTTCCCAGAAGGCAAAGCTGCATTGTTAACGATGGAGCAGATAGTGTCTGGTATTTCATACCGAGTAAAAAAACAGGGACAAGAAGGCTGGGAGAGTAAATCACAATCTACTTCGACCATTATGCTTATTAACATCAAACTGGTTGAAATTTTACTTGGTAGATTGAGAAACAGCGCTTGTTCTACTCAGTTTCCGTTGGTTATTGACGAAGGTGCTTCGGTTGATAGCTCTCAATTTGACTGGCTGTTGCCCAATATGAAACAAGCAGGGTTTAGAGTATTAAGCGCATCGACTAACTCTGCATCCAGTGAGATCATCTTCAAGTTTGGGCAGCATTTTCGATTAGATGCCATGCGCACAGCAACACCTTATAGCAAAGCAAGAACCATTGCTTTTACAGGCATGCCAGAAAGTTTTGTGACAAAAGGAAGTATGTTGGATAGAGAGCAGCTTGATATGTTTGGAGAGGCATATGAGTGAGCAACGACTTCTAACCATCCCTACATTTGCCATAATGCTTGAACATCACACCATCATGAGAGATGTGATCCGTACAATGGATGAGAGCGGTGAGCCTTATGTGAGAGAAGCGTCCTTTATCTCTAGATTGCACCGTTACATACAAGGTCAAAGCAAAGAGAAACAGAAACAATTACGTACGGCCTTTTCTACCGATAACTTATTAGCTTCCCATATTTTGGTGGATAAAGATGAGTTCGGGGGCGAGAGTCGCTTGATCTTTGATCGTGCGGTGATTGGGGTATTTCGCCTGTTTGACCGCAGCTTATTTCAAGACCTTACCGATGTGTCACTTAAGATCCAGCTCGGGGGTATACGGTTACTCCTAGAAAAGCTCCAATCGAGTTCGATGCTGTATAACGATAGTGACCTAGATTTCAAGGAGCTAATTGATGAGTTATTTCATCAACTGAGTGAGCTGCTTAACAGCATCCGTTTGAACTTGGTTAAAATGCAGACCATCAACCAAGAGCTCTGCGATGCGAGTGAACTTGCCACGAAGTCTGATAACCCGCAAGTGTTTTCTGCTCTTCAGCAAGAGTCGATAGAAAAAATATCTTTACTGCTTTCGCGCCACATATTGCCAACGAGGCAGTTTTTGGATGAAAAAAGTCGTTTGAAAGATGGTCTGAACCTGTTTGAATGTTTGCAAAGCTTACGCAGTCAGTTCGACCTTCATCAAGACCATCAGCGGGCTAATGCGATGCTAAGGTATGAGGTGAGTTTTAACAGCTTTCATAAACAGATAAGCAAAGTTTCTCAATCGGTGGATCAGTTTTTGGCACGTTCCAAAAAACGCCTTCAACAGTTTAATGCAATTGAAGGCGCGTTTAATGAGTTATTGAATGAATTAGATGCCACAAAACAAAACCTCAAGCGCAGCCAGATTGATGGACAATTTGCTCGTGATAACGGAAGTTTTATGGGATTAATGCAGCAAGCTAGACCCAAAGTGCTGCGCATCAGTAGTTCAGAAGCCTACCTAAACAACGTAGTGAGTGATATTGAAGCGCGAGTTGTGGACAGGAGTTTGCTAGAGCAGAGCCGTTATGTGGATTTAGTCAGCGTAAAAGATGATTCTACGGAACAAAGGCTTGCGCGTGCAGAGCAGATCTTTAAGCTAGTCAAAAATATGAAAATGGCAGAGTATCAAGATCTTACACTCTCACTTCATCGTCGCCTTAAAGATTATTTCTCAGACTATCACTTTGTTGATCTATTGGAGGGGCTCAACTTCATATTGCGAAGTGAGGCAATGCTTGATGGGCATACACTCAAAATGACCAACTTTCGTCAGCGTCTCGCCCAAGGCGACAATATTTATTTATACCGCAAAATCCGAACAGAGCGAGTAATTCAGTAATGAGCCCCTTTTCTCAAATCAACATGGCGAAAAGCCAGCAGATATACGCCACCTTCGTTAATGGTAAGGTGATCACCAAGCAGGTTTATGACCTTTATCAGCAGAGCTTTCTAGAGAGCCCACTCTATACCGAGCTTTACAACAATTTAGATCACTTTACTCAGCTCTACCTTCATATAGGCTATACGCTTAACTTCAATGTCGAGGGCGAGTTTTTCTATATTAGCCTTAGTGAAGCTGAAGAGGACGCCGACACAAATGCCACTAAAATCCAGGCAATGTTGTTGATTATCGCACGCTATTGGGTCGACAAAGGCTTTGACCTCGATGATTTAATGACGCCAGTCATTGGCCTAGGACGTACGGCACTAGAAGAAATCGCTGAACAAACGATTTATGATGATATTCGTCAAGCACTCGGAATAGAGACATGGGATAAGGCCTTAAACTACCTTGCAGACAGAAACTTTCTCTATCAATGTGGTGATAAGCATTACATTTTGAGCTCAGCAGGTATGCACTTCCTTAATCTGCATGTTGAAAAGTACTCGCAAGAGCAAGATTAGTTAGGGTTTTAGCCTTATCTATGGTGTCAGTTAGGTTGATGTTTGTTAGCTAAATCTCTGAATTAACTAACAGTCTTAAACATAGTAAAATGCTAATCTAGTTGCAGTTTAAGCCTGTTGGAGCTGATGAAGGAACTTTGCGTGGATAAAAGTAATTTTGAGTTTTTAAAGCATTATGATGAATTGCTGTTTCAATTAGCAAATCGAGCAGAGCAATGTTTTGTTCCTGACCCTAATACTACTCTGGTAAAGATTCGTCAGCTAGGGGAAGCTCTAGCGCAGAATGTAGCTGCGCGTGTTGGCGTACAGTATGGTAAAGATGATGAAGGGAGAGATATCAGACAAGTCGATCTCTTACGGAACCTTGAGTACAAACTCACTCTCGATGCGCGTATTAGCGATTCTTTCCATACCATCAGAAAGCTTGGTAACTCTGCTAACCACGATTTCACTTCTTCTAGTCACAGAGATGCGTTAAAAGCTTTGGTGCTAGGGCATGCCCTTAGTGCTTGGTACCATACTCTGTTTGGAGGCTCTCACGCAAAAGGCTTTAGGCCTGAGTCATTCATAAAACCTCAAGACCCATCTGAACATGTAAGGCAGCTCGAAGAAAAACTGCAAGCGTTAGAAATTGCGCAACAGAGAACCTCAGAACGATTAAAAGTCGCTGAAGAACTCAAACAAGTTGAAGCTGAAAAAGCTCACGCGCAGAAAATGCGAGCTGAGCAGATGCAGGCAGAAAGCCAGTTATGGGAAGAGGTTGCAACTGAACATGAAGCGACACTGTCTCAATATCGCAAGAAGATGGATGATGCTAACGTTCTTTATTTAGCTGGTTTTAATAAGCAGAGTTCAGATGAGCAAGCCAAGCTTATTGGTAAGATTGAAAAGTCACGTTTGGAGCTAAATGAAGAAGAAACTCGTGTACTGATTGACGAGCAACTTAATGATGCGAAATGGAAAGCGGACAGCGTAAACCTTAAATATTCAAAGGGTGCGAGACCCGTAGCCAATGAGAACCGTGCGATAGCAGAATGGCCGACTAATTCCGGTCCGGCTGATTACGTTTTATTTATGGGCTTAACCCCTGTAGCAGTAGTAGAAGCAAAGAAAAGTGCGAAGAATGTCTATGGCGCCATTGACCAAGCAAAGCGCTATGCCAAAGGTTTAACTAATAAAGATGGGGTTGTTATTGAAACCACTTACGGTGAGTTCAAAGTGCCAGTCGTTTTCGCGACTAATGGTCGACCTTACTTAGAACAACTAGAGCAAGAGAGCGGTATTTGGTTTTTAGATGTTAGAGACACGACTAATCGCCGAAGAGCACTGAAAGGTTGGTACTCACCTAGTGAGATTAAAGCCTACCTTCGTCAAACGCCACAACAAGCAGAACAAGAGCTTGACCAGATGGGATTTGATTACGATCTAAAACTACGTGACTATCAGGTTAAGGCAATTCAATCAGTAGAACAGGCGATTAAGCAAGGTAAGACGAACGCGTTGGTAGCAATGGCAACCGGAACCGGTAAAACTAAAACTTGTATTGCTTTAGTGTATCGCTTGCTCAAAGCAGAACGTTTTCGCCGAATTCTGTTCTTGGTTGATCGTTCTGCTCTTGGCGTTCAGGCAACCACTGACTTTGGTGAAGTGCGCCTAGAGAACTTAAATACCTTTGCCGATACATTCGATGTTATTGGTATGGAAGCAGATAAACCACCAGTCGCTAAGCCTGAAGACGATACTAAAGTCCATGTCGCTACTGTACAAGGCTTAGTGAAACGTATTTTGTACCCGAATGATGGTGATACCAAACCAGGCGTTGGTCAATACGACTGTATAGTGGTTGATGAATGTCACCGCGGCTATCTGCTTGACCGAATTCAGAGTGAGACGGAACTAGAGTTTCGTGATCAAAAAGATTACCAATCCAAGTACCGTGCAGTTTTGGATTACTTTGATGCCTTCAAAATTGGCTTAACTGCCACGCCAGCGCTGCATACGGTAGATATCTTTGGTGAACCTATCTTTAGTTACACCTATACGGAAGCGGTTATTGATGGCTATCTTAACGATCACCTACCACCGATAAGAATTCACACCAAGCTTGCAGAGCAGGGCATTCATTACGATATCAACGAAGAAGTTCAGGCTTACAACGTAGAAGACAATACGATTGAAAAATATCGTACGCCAGATGAACTCGATTTCGATGTATCGCAATTTAACAAGAAGGTGGTGAGCCCAAACTTCACCAAAGTCGTGACCAAATGGCTCATAGAAAGTGATGCCATTAACCCTTACTCTGAAGCGAAAACGCTCATATTCTGTGTGACGGATAAACACGCTGATCAAGTCGTTGAAGCCCTAAAGGAAGCGTGTGAACACTATCATGGTGAGGTAGAAGACGACGCCATCCAAAAAATCACCGGAGCATCGGATAAGCCATTAGAAAAAATCCGTCTGTTTAAGAACGATCGTTTACCCAATATTGCGGTGACGGTGGATCTATTAACCACAGGGGTGGATGTTCCCAAGATTTGTAATCTGGTCTTCCTGCGTCGTGTGAATAGCCGAATCTTGTTTGAACAGATGTTAGGTCGCGCAACCCGTTTATGTGATGAGATCGCCAAGGGGCCATTTAGAATCTACGATGCGGTCGATATCTATACTCAGCTCGAAGATGTGAACAGCATGAAGCCTGTCGTGACCAACGTGAATATTACGTTCAGCGAGCTCGAGAATGAAATGACTCAGGTCGATGAGGAAGAACTGCAAACGTTGGCTAGAAATCAGTTTATCGCCAAGCTTCAGGTTAAACGCCGTCATTTGACTGACTCTCAGAGAGAAGATTTTGAAACCATTGTCGGCCAATCCCCTGAAGACTTTATTCAAGATCTGAAGAGTCGACCAGTTGATGAAGTTGCCCAGTGGTTTACCAAGCATCCGGGACTGGGCGAACTGTTAGACAGTAAAGTGACCGGAGGAGGTAACCGCCCACCGGTGATAATCTCAGATCATGGCGACGAGGTGACCAATGTCACTACAGGTTATGGTGATGGGCAAAAACCATCCGATTATCTGCAAGCATTTAGCGATTTTGTTAACGCTAACAGCAACCGTTTGATCGCAATTCAAACAGTTGTGCAAAAACCTTGGGAATTAACAAGAAAAAGCCTAAAAGAGCTAGCGATTGAGCTTGAAAAGAACCGCTTTAGAGAACAAGATCTGCAAGTTGCGTGGAACGAAGTAAAAAACGAAGAAATCGCCGCTCGAATCATTGGCTTTATTCGTCAAGCCGCGCTCGGCGAGCCTCTTATCCCTTTTGAGCAGCGAGTAGAAAAAGCGCTTGAAACCATGTTAGCGAGTCAAGAGTGGAAAACACCACAAAAGAAATGGCTAGAGCTTATCGCTAAACAGATGAAAGCCACCACTATTGTCGACTTGCCAGCGTTGGATCAAGGCATCTTCAAGCAACAGCAAGGCGGGCTAAAACGCGCTAACAAACTTTTTGAACAGCCTGTAGAGGATGTTCTCTTACAATTTAACAAAGCATTGTGGCAATCAGTTGATCAAACCTCACCTGATGAGACAACCAAATCACAGCCACAACAACAATCAGCTTAAGCTGGTCAATACAATAGGTAGTAAATTTAATGAGTACTCAAGATCTCGTCGCCAAACTTTGGAATTTATGTAACTTACTCCGTGATGACGGTGTGACTTACCATGAGTACCTAAACGAGCTCACTTACCTTATATTCCTTAAAATGGTCGAAGAGACAGGCCAAGAGGAGCTACTGCCAGTAGGCTACCGTTGGGAAGACCTAGAAGCTTACAACTCAGCGACTCGTCTAGAAGAGTATCAAAAGCTGCTAACACACCTGGGCTACAATGGCTCTCGCATCACTCAAGCGATCTTCAAAAATGCCAGCACAGTTATCCGCAAACCAGCAACGCTAAATAAGCTAGTGGTTGAAATCGACAAGCTTGATTGGTACAGCGCCAAAACCGAAGGTTTGGGCGATATGTATGAAGGATTGCTAGAGATCAACGCCGGTGAGAAAAAATCGGGTGCTGGCCAGTACTTTACGCCGCGAGTGCTTATCGACGTGATGGTAGATCTAATGAAACCAACATTAGACGATGTCATTGTTGATCCGACCGCAGGTACAGGTGGCTTCTTGATCAGTGCGCACAACTACTTGGAAGAGCACAACGACATCCAAGCGTTAGAGCCCGCACCTTACGATAGATACCAGCACAAGACCTTCTTTGGTATGGAGTTGGTTCAAGACACGCACCGCTTAGGCATGATGAACCTTATGCTGCATGATCTTGCAGTAAACGATAAAAACTCCGGCATTCTATTTGGTGATACCTTGTCTAACGAGGGTAAAGCACTACCACCAGCGAGCTTGATTCTTGCTAACCCGCCATTTGGTACTAAGCAGGGTGGTGGCGTACCAACGCGTGATGATTTGGTCCATTACACCAGTAACAAACAGCTGGCATTTTTACATTTGATGTACCACAAAATGCTCAAACCAGGTGGCCGTGCAGCGGTTGTGCTTCCTGATAACGTGTTGTTTGAAGGCTCAACAGGCCAAACTATCCGTAAAGACCTCATGGAGAAGTGTAACCTTCACACCATCTTGCGTTTGCCAACCGGTATCTTCTACGCCGCTGGGGTAAAAACCAACGTCTTGTTCTTCTCTAAACCCATCGATCCAACCCAAGATAAAGGTCAAACTCAAAACGTATGGGTGTATGACTTACGCTCTAACATGCCTAAGTTTGGTAAGCGTACTGTTCTGACTAAGAAACACTTTGATGAGTTTTATGAAGCAGTCGGTAGCGATCTGACTCAGGTAAATGAAAAAGCTCGCCAAGACTTCCTGAGCAAGCATAAAAATGACATTGATGGTTGCCGTCTGCGCTGCTTTAGCCGTGATGAAATTAAAACTAAAGATGAGTCATTAGACCTAAGCTGGATTCGTGATGAAAACAACGAAGACGCTTCCAAGCTGCCTGCGCCAGATGTACTGATCAATGAAGCGCTGGTTGAAATGGCAGGGGCAATGGAAGAGCTAAAAGCGATTTTGGCGGATTTGGATGCAGCAGAAAGTGATGAGGTGGCTCTGTGAGTGGGTTACCTAAAGGGTGGAAGTCAACCGAACTAGAATCTTTACTTTCGTTTGTATTAGGCGGTGATTGGGGCAAAGCTCCAGATTTTTCAGAGGAAGGTTATCTAGACGCATTCTGTATTCGAGGTACAGAGTTTAAACATTGGAAGAAAGATAAGGGTATTACTAGCGTCCAAAGAAAACTAAAAGCGTCAAGTCTAGAAAGTCGAACATTGCAGCTAAATGATATTTTGATTGAAATATCAGGGGGTGGGCCAGATCAGCCTGTTGGCCGAACTGTTCTAATTGACAAGGAAGCTTTACAAGTAAATTCAACTTACCCAAAAGTCTGTACAAACTTCATCCGTTTAGCAAGGCCATCTTGTCAGGTATACGCTCCTTATCTGAATCATTATCTTCATTTCTTCTATCTTTCTGGAGAAGTTACTAAGTATCAAGGTGGAAGTAATAATCTGAGGAATTTGAAGTTTAAGGAGTACAGCAAAATTGAAATACCTGTTCCACCATATAACGAACAAATCCGCATTGCCAACAAGCTGGATTCTATCCTTGTCAAGGTCGATAAAGCCCAAGTTCGTTTAGACCAGATTCCTTTAATCCTAAAACGTTTCCGTCAATCAGTGTTGGCTGCTGCTACGTCTGGGGAGTTGACTAAAGAGTGGCGTGAAGAAAGGAGCCTATTGTTTTCGGATTGGAGAGAGTTTGGCTTCTCTGAATTGTTATTTAAGATTAGAAGTGGTTCTGGTTCAAAACCAGTAGATGAATCTGAGAATGGCATAAGAATCCTAAGATCTAGCGCTGTTCGTAATTTGGCCGTCAATTATAATGACCATAGGTACCTACCTGATAATTCAGAAATAAAAGAACTAGATTACTTGTCTAATGATGATCTTCTTTTTACTAGACTTAGCGGTTCTCTTGAATATGTAGGTAACTGTGCAAGAGTCCAAGGTATTGAAGAAAATACTGTTCAATATCCAGATAGATTATTTTGTGCAAAGCTTAAAGATCCTAAACAATCTAAGTATTTGGAGATGTATTTTTCTTCACCGATGTTTAGCAAGTATATAGCGGCAAGTATAAAGTCGTCAGCTGGTCATCAAAGGATAACACTAGGTGTAATAAAAGATGCAAAAGTGATCATTCCTAGTGAAGCTGAGCAAGAAATAATAGTGGGCAGAGTAAACAAGCTGTTTGCTAAAGCTAGCCGAATCGAAAAACAATACCTAGACGCTAAAGCTCGCTTAGACCGCTTAACTCAATCAATACTAGCCAAAGCTTTCCGAGGCGAGTTGGTACCGCAAGATCCAAATGATGAACCTGCAGAGAAACTGTTAGAACGTATTGTTGCTGAAAAAGAACAGAATAAGTCTAAAAAGACAACACGTAAGCGTACCACCAAAGCGAAAACGGCAGAGAAGGAATAATGAACGAAATGAATCAATCACTCTCTTTAGTCAACATCAAAGCCAACAACTTTAAGTCGTTGGTGGACTTTTCCCTGCCGTTTAGTAAATTTAACTGTTTAGTGGGGTTAAACGGTTCAGGTAAATCAACCGTATTACAGTTTATTGATTTCCTTTCGCAACAGGTAAGTGGAGATATCGATGAATGGCTTGAAAGCCGTCAATGGAGTGCAAGAGATCTCAATTCAACTCTGACTAAGCAATCCAATATTACTTTTACCGTAGAACTTTCATACTCAGGTAAACCCGTTATTTGGGAAGGCAGTTTTAACCGAAAAGAGCTGTACTGCACTTCTGAAAAAATAACTTGGGATAGTAAAACATTACTTAACGTAAGCGATGGGAAGTTTGCACTACCGACTGAAGAGCTTCAAGCTCCAATTACCTTTGCATATCAAGGTTCGATTCTATCCCAATTAAGAGAGAATCAATTGCCAAAGGAGCTAGTGGCGTTTAAAACCTTCTTTAATGAGCTGAATGCATTAGACATGCTTTCTCCTGAAATGCTTCGTGATCAACACATCAGCGGTAAAACACTGGGCGCTGGCGGTAAGATGCTTTCAAGCTTTATCAGTAATATGACCAAAGAAGAGAAAGCGAACCTAGTGGCTACGTTGAAAGAGCTATACCCAAGCTTGGTCAAAGTTGATGCAACAGTTCAAAAATCGGCAGGCACAGTTAGGTTAGAAATAGAAGAGAAGTTTGGCGAGAAGATCATAAAAACCGAAGCCAGACACATTAACGATGGCTTATTGCGCTTTATGGCGGTCTTTGCTCAATTGACCAAAAAACAAAGTGCGCTACTGCTTGATGAGATTGAAAACGGTGTCAACCCAGAGCTTATCGAAAAGCTAGTAGATAGCTTAGTTGAAGCAAACACCCAAGTTATTGTTACCACCCACAGCCCTATGATTCTTAATTACATGGAAGATGATGTAGCTAGAGCAGGTGTGGTTTACCTCTATAAAAATGCTCAAGGTGCGACGCAAGCTATTCGCCTGTTTGATCTTCCTTCAATGCAACGTAAGCTGAAGTTCATGGGGCCAGGTGAGGCATACGAAGATACGATACTTGAAAATCTAGCGCCAGAAGCCGCGACAGTTCAACTGATTAGCAACTAAAGAGGGCATAACGCATGTATTTAGTTGTCAGCGGTGAAGGTGAAACCGACATCGGTAAAAGCAATGATGCTATCGGTCCTCTGAGTAAGCTAATAGACAAGTTTATTGAGCCATATTCTGGATTCTCATTATTGGAAGCAGAAATGCTCGAAGTGGTTCATGAAACTCGCATTACCGAGATTTCGCGCGATAGAACAATAATCAAGCCGTTATCAAGGCGCGGTAAGAAGACTCAACACGAAACCCGCGAATTTTATAGTGCTGCACGAGCATTAGCCCATGTAGCACAAAATACGGAAATTCAACCTAGTTTAGCTGTTCTTTTTCACGACTCAGACAGCAATAAATGGCCTGATTACAATACAAAGCGCCTTTCAATGGAACATGGCTTTGAAGCTCAAGACTTTGAAAATGGCGTGCCGTTTGTTGCTCAACCAAAGTCAGAAGCTTGGCTAATCTGTGCATTGAAAAACGGCTATCAACATTGTGAGGCTCTAGAGGAACGTTCGGGTAACGATAATTCCCCTCGATCTTTAAAAGCCGAGTTAGAAGCACATCTAGGTGAATCCGCAACCCGTGAAAAACTCAATGAACTTGTCGATGAAGGCAAGATCGACCTCGCTAATATTACCGATATGAAGTCGATGACTGATTTTCAAGAGTCAATGAAAGAAGTGCTAGGGCGAATGCTGGGTAGACCAATCGAGTAGAAATTTTCATCATTAAATAATAAGAACAACAATGAGATTAAATAGGCTTAAGTTAGTTGGTCGATACAAATCGATCGTAGGAACAGCAAAACAACCTTTCACCTATACCTTTAAGCCAAATAGTGATGGCTATTCGCCTATATGCTTGGTTGGCTTAAACGGTTCCGGTAAATCAAACTTCATTGAGCTGATCGCTGATATCTTTGGTTATGCGGATAGGTACTTCAACCCGCAGTACGAGTGTGCAGAAGATCTCACTTATGACTTTGAAATCGAGTATCAGATTACAGGTGGCTCAGTTCTAAGGACGGTATTGCTCAAATGTGCTGGTTCGAACTTAAAGATGCTTTATCTTGAGGGTGAAAGACCACTGAGTTATGGCACCAATGAGCTAGAGAATTACCAATTAGACCAGATGGTCGAACTATTGGGTATTTTCAATGAAGTTCAAAGCGATTTTCATGAAATGCTACCCACCAATATCATTGCGTACTCTTCGGGAAACAATCAAGGGTTGAGTTCAGTCTTCGCTAAAGCTCAGCTTAGTTTTTATGACGTTGTACGGAAGCAGGGCGTGTTTCACCGAGAGTATGCTAAACGTTTTGATAACCTAATTACTAGAGAAGATGGGTTTGATGAGAATCAAGTGATTGATCTGCGTGACTATATTGAAACTAGTTATGAGCGTAACAAGCCTTTGTTTGAGCCGCCATTAGTGTTTGATGACGAAGTCGACATTGATGTACCTCTACCATCAATCAAAGCACAACGACCTATCGGTATATTTACAGATCACACCGCCAATCAGTTGTTCTTCATTTCGCTAATGGTCAATGAAAGTGACGATTTTAAGCGATTCCTAAACGATTACACGAATATCGAAACATTGAAGTCATTTGAGATTGATTTACGGCTTTCAGAGTATCGAGATTTAGATTTTATTAAAGATGAAGCCATACGACTGCAGAACCTTAGTTGTGATAGTTCGAAGTTCAATGAAGACACGCTCAACGGTGTTCTGAAGTTTGAAGTTAACCAAGACTTCTTCGAGAGAATAGAAACCCTATATCTTGAGCGTTCAATGTTTCTAGATAACTTGATGTTCATCAGCCAAATGGTGGCTAAACGGTGGAGCAGAGACGAAAAGCGCACTTTGAAAACGAGTTGCTACGAGCGAAATGTACCTAACATCGCTGGTGGCTTAGCGCCAATTCGCTTCGTGAATACAAAGGTTAGGTTAATTAATCCAAAAACTGTGACGCTATATGATCGCCTCAGTGATGGTGAACATCAGCTCATTCAAGTTATCGGCTCCTTAATATTGTTCGGTGACCAGCAGTCCCTGTTTATCCTTGACGAGCCAGAAAGTCATTTTAACCCAGAGTGGCGTATCGAGTTTGTCGATATCATTAACAATTACGTTGGTTTATCAAATCTAGAGTTGATTATCTCAACACATTCTCCTTTTGTCCTTTCAGCTTGTAAATCCGAGCGCGTGCTGCACTTTAAGAAAAATCCTGAGGGATGTGTAGCGATTAATTCTATTCGTGACAAAGAAACTTATGGCTCTTCTTTTGATTCATTACTCTCGTCTGTTTTCGGGTTAGAGGTTCTTATTTCAAAAAGACCTCTAGATGAGATACGAAAAGTACTATCGAAATATGATAGTGGTGACCTTACTGGTACAACAGCTCTTGAACAACTAGAGAAATTTGGCCAATCATTCGAATTAAATTACAGACGGAACAAAATTCGACGAAAGTTGGATGAGCTGGGAGATGAAGAATAATGCTCTGGCCTGTAGTTAAACCACCTCAATCAAGTTTGTATTGGCTTGATGAAGTTCATAAAAACTTCTATCGGTTGATGTTCCAAGGAGAAGAGGTTGAGGATTGTTTCCCAGCAGAATTCCGATCAGTTCTTGATGGAAGTGCGAAAACAAATGAATACTTTAACTGCGTTTATCTGGAATATAATCGGTTATCGGTTGAGCATAAAGCGTCTTTTCGACAAATATATGACCAACAGATAGGAATTCTACCGATCTATTCTGATGTTCAAATCGCGCTATTGAAGCCTAATGTCAAAACTCCGAGCACAACAGAACACAAAAATTTGTGGAATGCATGTAAAAAACTAGGGGGCTATTTGTATTCAACTACGTTAGGTTTGCAGTGCTTTAGCAATTCATTGGATGATAAATTTGATGAGGTTGAATTCTCAGACATGCATGAACACTACCAAGAGTTTAAGAGGTTAAACACGCCAATATGTTCGTTCTGTGGTTTGTCACCTATGACGGCGGAAGTACTAATCGAACCTGAAGATGGTGCGGATCTTCCAGAAGAAAAGCAGAGACGTGCTTCATATGACCATTATTTACCCAAAGCCCATTATCCGTTCCTAGCGGTGGATTTTAATAATCTTGTCCCTTGTTGTGATACATGCAACGAAGATTTTAAAGAAGAAAAAGACGCGCTTAGTGAAGAGGGTGATCGTACTCTATCTTTCATCCCTTATTCTCAAGAGCAAGTGCGTCTTAAGGCTTCATATAAGAAAAAAAGGGGGGATTTCTACAAAATGCGTGTGGCCATTTTGGAGACTGGCTGCGCGCTTGAAGAGAAAGGAAAAACGTGGGATCGAGTTTTTGGTGTTTTAGGGCGTGTGAATCATTTGATGGATGAGTCATTTACCGAGGAGTGGTTAGCTCCGTTGTTAGCTGATGTGGAGCGAGTTGATATCGCTAAAGGTAAACTACAACGAGAAGCCGAGAGACTGGAGCTCATAAAGACTTCTAGGAAAGAGGTTTATTACAAATCTTTAAGTTTTTCACATCTGGCCGGTTCAGACGATGAAGTTGTCGAAGATCTACTTCTGGCGATTAAAGACATCTATGAACCCAGACGTAATGCGTTATAAGTAAGGACTAAAAATTGGCTATATATTGTGGTGACAAAAATTCTACTCATTTAATTAACAATATGTCGGAGTTCAAAGAGCGTTGTTTAATTCAAGGTCGCTCTCTTTTCACGGAACTGACAGTCTGGAATTCACCAACGTGCCAAGAGCTCATTGATTACTTCGTTGAAAACTTAGATGAAGGTGACGGTGACTTTTTTGAAAAATTAGAAACTCAACTGGCAGATGCTTCCCCAGAAGCCAAAGTACTGGCGTCTGAAATGCTGTGGTTGATGTTTCTTTGCCCAAGCAATACGGGGCCTGAATCTAAACGTAAGAGTATTGAACGAGTATTTTCCTGGAGTGGGTTCGAGATTACCCCAGACTCCAAGCAAAAATTCCTTTCTGACAACGCTTTAACTGGAATTGGTAGTGCTGGTACTGCTTACAATACAGGTCGCTGGCGTGAGCTTGTTTATGTTATCCGGTTGGTTGAAGATTTGCTAAAGCTCTCTGAACTGGAGAGAAAAGAGCTTTTGAATGATGTTGAGCGCTTGCCTCAGTGGCTGGAGTCTATTCCAGAAAATGGCACGAGACAGTTTCGTCATATGTTTTTATATCTGCTGTTTCCAGAGAGCCATGAGCGTATCTTCGGTAACACGGACAGAAAGTCTATTTTAACGACTTTAGCCGATATCACGAGTGCCCAATATAATCGAATGGATACAAAAGATGCTGACGCTAAACTGTTGGCACTAAGGCAATCTTTTGAAGCGGAGTTCGGGACCAAAGAACTTGACTACTATGTCGAGCCGTTGCGGTCTAAATGGAAGGTACCGAAGCCATCGTCCACCAATGAGGTCAATGATCCAGCACAGGAGTATGATGTGAAGAGTAATGATAAACCTCAACCGCTTAATACGATTCTTTACGGACCTCCAGGAACAGGTAAAACCTACAATACGATAAATAAAGCTCTAGAGATTGTTGATCCTGAGTTTTACTATTCACATAGCGATGATCGAGTCGCTATCAAAAAGCGATTCGATGAACTTCTAAAAAGCAATCGCATTGGTTTTGTTACCTTCCACCAGAGTTTTAGTTATGAAGATTTTGTGGAAGGCTTGAAAGCGACGACAGAAAACAATCAGGTCAACTACGAAATCGAAGATGGTATTTTTAAACGCTTGTGCGAATCTGCTCGTGCCAAACCAACAGTAAAAGCAGAGCAAGATTATGTTGATATTAGAGGTCGTAAAATCTGGAAGATGTCGTTAGGTGACATCGCTGGTGAAGATGCCTTTATCTATCAGCAATGTGTCGATAACGGCTACGTTCTTTTAGGTTATGGTTATGATATCGACTTTAGTCAGGCTGCTGATCGTAAGCAAGTGGCTCAAACCTACCGTAGTCATAACGTAGAAATTGAGAACGAAAGCTATGACTATCAAGTTACATCAGTAAACAAATTCAAAAATGAGATGGCTATGGGTGATCTCATTGTCGTTTCAGATGGTAACCGTAAGTTTCGTGCTATTGCTGAAATTACCAGCGATTATTATTTTGATAATTCAGCTATTGATGATGTTAGCTATTCTCAAGCAAGAAAAGTTATTTGGCACAGAGTGTACGAACCATCACTACCAGTTGATGAATTGTTTAAGAAGAACTTGTCTCAAATGACTTTGTATCGACTATACGATTCCACCATCGATACTGAAAAACTCCAAACTATATTACAAGGTAGTGCTGACAGGGGTAACGTAGCGCCGGGGCGCACGCTAGGTAAGTATCAGATTGAATCAATTTCTGATGAGCTGATTACTATTCGAAAGCCGAATGGTTCTGAGCTTCCAATGCCTAAATCGATTGTTGACGAGCTGTGTGATTTGGTTCGTTCTGGTGATGTTTCTGTTGACGATATTAAGCATAAAAGGGTGTTTGATAAAGTAGAGACCTTGATGGAGAAGTTCTTAGTAAATGGCTACCCAAATGTATTGGGACCGTTAGTTGAAGAGGTTGTTAGCAAAGGATTATCTCTATCTAATCAAGCGTCTTCCGATAAAAGGGTGTTAATTATTGATGAGATTAACCGAGGCAACATTTCTAATATTTTTGGTGAGTTAATCACTTTGATTGAGCCAAGTAAGAGGGCGGGTGGTAAAGAAGCGCTATCGGTTAAGTTGCCATATTCAAAAAAGCCTTTTTCAGTTCCTGATAACTTACACATTATTGGTACGATGAACACGGCTGATAAGTCACTCGCTCAGATCGATATCGCGTTGCGTCGTCGTTTTCAGTTTGAAGAAATGATGACTAACTACGAACTGCTTGCAGAAATTCAATTAATTGATGGTATTGATATTGAGCAGATGGTTCGGGTTATTAATAAGCGAATAGAGTTACTGTACGACCGTGAGCACACGATCGGCCACAGCTTCTTTCTATCACTAAAAGATAACCCGTCGATTGAACATCTGGCTGAAATTTTTGAATTACAGATCCTTCCATTGCTGGAAGAGTATTTCTTTGAAAACTGGGAACGAGTAGCAATGGTATTGGGCGATCATCTTAAAACAGATGAGAGCTTACGCTTTGTTGCTGAACAATTTGACGCGAACGAAATTGCTCAGTTGATGGGAGATGATTGGGACCAAGTAGGCATACAGCCTTATGTTAGAAACGATCACGCCTTTAAAGTCGCTGCAGCGTATATTGGTATCTATTCTTAATGTTTAGTAGGAATCATGACTCCGTGATTGCCGTTCGTGAATTCGGCTTGTTACTCAATGGTGGTAATGAGTCGAGTATCGACTGTCACTCAGTTCCAAGTAAAGCGTTTGAGTGGTTGTTGGTCAATGGGCAGAGTAACAACGAGGAGTCCGTTGATCTTATAAAGGTAAAAAAGCATGGCAGTTCGATTGCTTTGCAAGTGATCAATTATGTGGGAGTGTTAGAAACCCCTTGTGGTACCCGCATTGAGATTCTTCCTAAGATATCAGAACAAGAAGACAGTCAATCAGCAACGAAAGTGCTTCTTAAGATGCTTTCAACGGTTCATAAGCTGAACATGCATAGGTTTGAAAACACTTCCCTTCAAACGTTAAACAGACCTCTATTTGAAGCATTGATTGGTTTTTTCTTGAAAGAAGTCTCGAATGTTATTAAGAAGGGTATCCGTAGCCAGTACACTAGAGTTCAAGCTCGTAAGCCTTACTTAAAAGGTCAGTTACAAACTGCAAAGCAAATCAATCAAAGGCCAGGTTGTCTTAATAGCTTCGACATTTCTTACGATGAGTTTTCGCCGGATAGAGCGGAAAATAGATTGATATGCTCTGCGCTTAATCAAGTAATGAAGTGGTCCAAAAATAGCGATAACTTGCGTTTAGGTAGTGAATTACAATTTGCACTTGATGATATCCCTTGCTCCAAAAATTATGTATTGGATTTTCGTCAGTGGTCCAAAGAGCGTTCTCTTGTTCACTATCGCACTGTGAAGCCTTGGTGTGAATTAATTTTGAGTTACCAATCACCAATATCACTATCAGGAGCGCATAATGGCATCTCGATGCTTTTCCCGATGGAAAATATCTTTGAGCGATATGTTGCGATTAGGCTAGGAAAGTCACTACAACCTTCTCTTAAATTGAAAACTCAAGCAAGCAGTTGCGCCCTAGTGACTCATAAGCCTCTTAGGGGAAAATCCCAAGAGTGGTTTAGGCTCAAGCCTGATATTGTTGTTAGTGATAAGACTTCGCATGAGCCGCTTTATGTGGCTGATACTAAGTGGAAGCGAATTAACGAGAAGCAAGCTACAGCTAAGCAGAAGTACGGTATTAGTCAATCTGATATGTATCAGATGTTTGCGTATGGCCAAAATTATTTAGGTGGTTCAGGCGTGGTCTATCTTATCTATCCAGCATATGAGAACTTTAATAAGCCTCTGCCACCATTTCGATTTGATGAAAATCTAGCGGTTAAGGTTATCCCTTATGATCTCGTGGATGATGAATGTGAACTATTGGGTGTTGAATGTTCAGGAAAGTTATCATCTCCTGAGCTTTCGTGCTAAATCGCGTATCTTATTATCAACTCGATTAGATTGAAGTATCAAATCAAGTGCATCTTGTTCTCTGCTGTTTTCAAAGATCAGCTTTGCGTTACCAACCCTAATTGCGGCCCCGGCTTCGTTACTTACTTTTTTCGTCACTAGAGTTTCGATTGCATCTGCTCGTGAAATTCTTCCCTTAGTGAAATCTAGGAAAAGCTCATAGTGAGATACGAATGCGGCTTTTCCGACGGATTTTAGTTTCTTATCTAGTTCACTGTCGTCCATTTTATTCGCCGTTGTTATGCGAGGTGTTTAATATTATAGCTGTTGTTCGAGTGTAATGAGGCTTTGGCTAAACGAAGAAACTAACTCAGTGGTATGGTTCCAGTTTAATGGTTTAATGGTTTAATGAGTTGATCATGTGAGTGCATATCAATTTCAGATATATAACACAATAAGAAAATCATTGAGTTTAGGGGCTGCGGGTCTTATTCGGTTCGGTATCAGAGTGAAGCATCTCCTTTAAAAAGAAAATATATTTCTATTAATATCTTTTCTTTTTCTCTCTCTTTTTAATATCTCCTTTTATAGTCAATTTATAATTTAATATAGTGGGTTACTATATTAATAGTATTGATGAGAATAATTCTTATGCCTGTTTTTCTAGTCTTGTTTATTAGTTGCTAGTTTGCACTTAATTGTTTCCAAAACAGGTCTAATTAAACTATCCACCATTATTAGTTTGTTTTTAAGTTATTGATATTAAATGAATATGAATAAATTTTAATTTAAGCTAACTAGTAGCATGTCACAGATTCCCCTCTACGCAAAAATTGGCTTATTTAAATATCAATAGCCAACTCGAATCCTCTCTCTAAAATAACCACAACAATTATAAGCTTTACCCTAAGCGACAAAAATCAAAATAAAAATAACGATTCCAATAACGAAAACATGGAGGCCCAATGGCCAACTTATTGATATCTATTGCCCCTATTATTTTACTCATATGGATGATGACCAAAAAAAAGGCCATCCCTTCAAATATTGCGTTGCCGCTAACTGCACTTTTAGTCGGTGTCATTCAACTGTTTTACTTTAACGCGCACTTCACGCCACTTTTGGCCAGTGCTATTGCAGGTGCACTATCTGCCATCACACCAATTTCGATTATCGCCGGAGCCATACTTTTAAATAGAACCATCTCTTTATCCGGTGCGGAAGCGGTCATCAAGCGTTGGCTAGAAGGCGTCAGCCGTAATCAAATTGCGCAGCTTATGATCATTGGTTGGGCGTTTGCCTTTATGATTGAAGGTGCATCAGGGTTTGGTACACCGGCGGCAATTGCAGCACCAATCTTGGTTGGACTTGGTTTTCCGGCGCTTCGTGTGGCTATGTTGGCGCTTATTATGAATTCTGTGCCTGTCTCTTTTGGTGCGGTGGGTACGCCAACTTGGTTCGGCTTTAGTGGTCTTGGGCTGAGTGAACACGATCTACTGGAAATTGGTCGCACTTCTGCATTGCTGCATACGGTCGCTGCGGTATTTATTCCGGTAATTGCGCTGAGCTTTGTCGTAAGCTGGAAGTCCATCCTACGTAATATCATCTTTATTCAGCTCAGCATTTTTTCCTGCACTTTGCCATACCTTGCTTTCGCGCAGTGGAACTACGAGTTTCCAGCGCTGATTGGCGGGGCGATTGGTCTCACCATTTCTATTGTATTGGCGCGGTTAAATATCGGGATGGAGCCAAAACAGCCAGAGGAAAATGAGCAACAAGCGCAGATCCCAAGGGCCGAAATTCTCAAAGCGATGAGCCCAACATTACTGCTTATCGCCATTCTCATTATTACTCGTATCCAGCAGCTAGGGATAAAGCAGCTTTTAACCGATTCAACTCAGCTGTTTACCATTCAACTTGGTCACTTTGCGGAGTTTAGTGTCTCGAATGCCTTAATCTTAAAGCTTAGCCAGATTCTGGGAACAGAAACATCATGGGCGTACAAAACCTTGTATGTACCTGCATTAATCCCTTTCTTATTGGTGGTGCTCGTCAGTGCGGTCGTCTTCAAGATGAGTAAACAGCAGCTAGGCCAAGTGTTTACTGAAACAGGGCAGCGAATCAAAACGCCATTCATTGCTCTTGTTGGGGCTCTGATCATGGTGAAGTTCATGATGATGGGAGGCGCAAACTCTCCAATCATGACAACTGGCCGAGCGCTGTCTGATCTGTTAGGTACCAGTTGGCAGTTTTTTGCTTCATACCTTGGCGCGTTGGGCGCGTTCTTTTCGGGTTCGGCGACCGTTTCTAATCTCACATTTGGTGGCATTCAACAAACCATCGCGCACACAGTCGGCTTGCCACAAAACCTTATTTTAGCACTGCAATCTGTTGGCGGTTCGATGGGCAACATGGTCTGTATCAATAACATCATCGCTGTTTCAACCATTTTGGGAATCGCCAATAAAGAGGGTTACATCATCAAGCGAACGGTGATCCCAATGGTTCTGTATGGAGTGATTGTTGCCTTAGTGAGCTGCGTTATTTAAACCAATTATGCCTACCTGCGCTGTAGTAAGGGCTTTGGGAACAGAGTCATGCAGGTGGGTAAACTATAAAAAATCACTGGATTTAGGGCGTATGCCGAGTAATCAAAGTCAGTGAACACTGGAGCATAAAAATGAAGGTTAACTTTTTTGTCACTTGCTTATGTGACTCTGTGAAATCGGAAGTCGCCAAAAAGACGGTGCTACTTCTAGAGCAGTTAGGCTGCGAGGTTCTATTCCCAACTCAGCAAGGTTGTTGTGGTCAGCCGTCATTAAACAGCGGCTATATTGAGCAAAGCAAACCAGCCATGAAAAAGTTGATTGAGAGCTTTGAAGGCAATGATTTCCCGATCGTGACGCCTGCAGGATCTTGCGCAGCTTCTATCAAAAAATACCCAGAATACTTAGTCTCTGAACCTGAGTGGGCTAAAAGAGCGCAAAAGGTTGCGGATCGCTTATTCGAGCTGACTCAGTTCATCGTTAACAAGTTAGATAAAGTGGATGTTGGCGCTCGTCTTAACGGACGCGCGGTTTACCACCCATCTTGCAGTTTGATTCGTAAATTAGGCGTGCGTGAAGAACCTCTCAAGCTTTTAGAAAATGTAGAAGGGTTAGAAATGCTGCCGATAAAAAACCAAGAAACCTGTTGCGGCTTTGGTGGGACTTTCTCGGTCAAAATGTCAGAAATCTCCGGTGAAATGGTGAAGGAAAAAGTCCGCCATATCAGTGATGTCAGCCCAGACTATTTGATCGGCGCTGATATTAGCTGTTTGATCAACATTGGCGGTCGTATTAGTCGTGAAGGCAAGCCCGTTAAAGTAATGCATATTGTTGATGTGTTGTTGAGTCGTTAAGGAGAAGAGTATGTCGATGAAAACCAGCGATGTGGCCTTCAAGCAGCGCATCAAAGTAAAAATGCAAGACGAGTTTATGCGTCATTCTGTGGCGAATGCTCAGGAACGTATGTTCAACAATCGCCAAATTGCAGCGGACAAGCTCGGCCATTGGGAAGAGTGGCGTGATATGGGTATGGACATCCGAAATCATGTATTAGAGAACCTAGATTACTACCTGCACCAACTGAGTGAGAACGTGGTAAAAAACGGTGGCAGTGTGTTTTTTGCTTCGACTGCAGAAGAGGCAACAGATTACATCGAAACCATCATTCAGCAGAAAGGGGCCAAAAAAGTCGTCAAATCCAAATCTATGGTGACGGAAGAGATTGGTCTAAACAAAGTGATTGAGCGCAATGGCTGCGAAGTGGTGGAAACCGATTTGGGTGAATACATTTTGCAAGTGGATGACTGCGATGCGCCTTCGCATATCGTTGTGCCTGCTCTACACAAAAACCGTACGCAAATTAAAGCGATCTTTAAAGACAAGCTCAATTACCAAGGCTCGGAAGATCCAGAAGAGATGACGCGCTTTGTACGTGATTATATTCGCCATGATTTTCTAGAGGCGGATATTGGCATTACCGGTTGTAACTTTGCGGTCGCGGAGTCGGGCACAGTTACCTTAGTCACTAATGAAGGTAACGCGCGCTTGGCGACAAGTTTGCCCAAAACGCATATTGCGGTGATGGGGATGGAGCGTATTGTTCCAACTTTTGAAGAACTGGATATTGTGATCAGTTTGCTTTGTCGCAGTGCGGTCGGTTTACCATTAACCGGATATGTCACCGCTTTAACTGGCCCACGTGAAGCGGAGCATTGTGACGGCCCAGAAGAGTTCCACTTAGTGATTGTCGACAATGGCCGATCAGATATTTTGGGCTCTGAGTTTAAAGACATCTTGCGCTGTGTTCGCTGCGCAGCTTGTGTGAATACTTGCCCAGCTTATCGTCATATTGGCGGTCAATCATACGGCTCTATCTATTCGGGGCCAATTGGTGCGGTCCTTTCCCCACTTCTTGGTGGGTACGATGATTTTAAAGATCTGCCATACGCATGCAGCCTATGTAAATCTTGTCATGACGTTTGCCCAGTTAAGATCCCGCTTTCTGACCTACTTATGAAGCATCGTGAAAAAATGGCCAGTGACAAGATCACGCCTTTTAGTGAACGGGCTATCGTTTCTGGTTTCAACCTAATTAACGCTAAACCGCTTCTATGGGATATAAGCATCAAAGTGGGTGCAACAGTCGCTAGCGGTTTGATCCGAGATGGAAAAATGCCACTCAGTGTCGGCGCAATTAAGCAGTGGAATGAATCAAGAGATCTTCCAACTCCAGGTGGCCAGTCATTCCGTAGCTGGTTTGCCAATCGAAAACAGAAATAAGGATCTCATGATGTCTACGTTAAAAGATAACAGCCAGGCAGCGGTTCATAATCGCGATCAGTTTCTGCTTAATATCGCCAATAAACTTGGTAGAAGCGCTCCGTTAACACAGGTTACAAGGCCTTTGCTTCGTCACTCATGCCACCAAGAGGTGATGAAAGGGCTGAGTACCGAACAGTTAAAGCAAGTATTGCAAGAGTATGCGCACACCTCGTTAGGGGCTGAAGTGATTGAGACGACAAAGAGCCAGCTTCAAGCAGTGTTGGGTGAAGTCTGTCAACGTGCCTGCGCCGCCGAACAAGATACAAAGAGAGTCGATACGATTTTTTCAGCCTCTCCTGCTTTATTGGAACTTGTCACGCCATCGGAGCTCGCGGACGAACAGCATCAAGTGCATGTTTGGGATAACGTCTTAGGTTATGAAGCGAATATCACTATTGCGGAGCGCGCTAAGATTGGTGTCGTAATGGCGGAACAAGCACTCGCTGAGTCGGGAACTGTGGTGCTTTATAGCGATCCAAAACAAGGGCGCTCAATCAGCCTATTGCCAGAAAGTTCTGTCTTTGTAATTGCCAAAAGTACGTTGTTACCTCGCTTAACTCAGGCGACGATGGCACTGC
>Ga0209272_10000514_pt1 | contig 31094 bp, 27 predicted proteins | sample tdDd002_FD_187125 | JGI IMG/M metagenome (GOLD analysis project Ga0209272, IMG submission 187125) | Marine sediment microbial communities from the Atlantic coast under amendment with organic carbon and nitrate - tdDd00.2 (SPAdes)... | ecosystem: Environmental > Aquatic > Marine > Coastal >... | reverse complement strand
GAACCCCGTGTGACGATTAAAACACGTTTCATAATATCCCCCTTTAACTGTTTATCTTATCCCCTATAATACCATGCAAGAATTAAACCAACCATGAGGTATGCCCAGTTGTACTCCTACAACAAAGAACCGCCTCCATTATTAGAGACGGTTCCTTTAATCACTTGTTTTGGATATTATACATGTTTAATTTGATTCATATAAGCAGTACCGTTCACTATTGATGAACTGCAAATAGCTTCTTAAGCTGCTTTAGTTACATCCATATTGGCTTGAGATTTAGATTTTGCCATAAAAGTACCCATAGCAAGGACTGCACATACAATACCTACTGGAATACCAATACTTTCGCCAAGACCTAATCCTTCAGGTGCTACTGTTATATAAGAAGTAATTACTGCTGTCATAAATGTTGCTGGTGCACTTGCAATCCAGTGATTACGACCATTTCGTACTAGATAAACAGCACTTGTCCATAAAACAATTGTTGCCAGTGTTTGGTTAGACCAAGCGAAGTATCTCCAGATGATTGTAAAATCAATGAAACATAGTGCAATACCAATTGCAAACAGTGGTACAGCGATCATAAAACGTGATCCAACTGATTCTTGTTTAATCTTCATGGCGTCTGCAATTGCAAGACGTGCACTTCTAAATGCAGTGTCACCTGATGTGATTGGAGCTGCGACAACACCTAGGACTGCAAGAATACCACCGACTGTACCCATAAGTGTTGTAGAAATATCGTTTACAACCACTGCTGCTGAACCTGCGCCGGAAAGACCTTCTACACCACCGTAGAAACTCATAGCAGCTGCTGCCCAGATTAGTGCAATAACACCTTCTGCGATCATTGAACCATAGAAAACTTTACGACCCAGCTTCTCATTTCCAATACATCTAGCCATGATTGGTGACTGTGTTGCGTGGAATCCACTAATGGCACCACAGGCAATTGTAATGAATAAGAATGGGAATATAGATTTAGCACTTGGATGCATGTTAGTTAACTGGATTTCAGGAATTGTATAACCCTGAGTCATAATCCCCCACATGATGCCAACACCCATGATTAAAAGGGCTGCACCAAAGATAGGATAAACCTTACCAATAACCTTATCAACTGGCATAACTGTAGCCACTAAGTAATAAACAACAATAATACCTAAGAATACAAACTTGTTAATGCCTGTCATGTTTTGTAGTAAACCTGCTGGTCCATTAATAAATACAACGCCAACAAGAATTAATAAGACAACTGAGAATAGACGCATAACGTTCTTTGCTGTCATGCCTAAATACTCACCAACGATTTCTGCGATTGTCGCACCACCATGACGAATAGACAACATACCTGCAAAGTAATCATGTGTTGCACCAGCGAAGATTGACCCCAGTACAATCCATAAAAATGCAACCGGACCCCACAGTGCACCTGCAATAGCACCGAAGATCGGTCCTAAGCCGGCAATGTTTAGAAACTGAATTAAGAATACGCGTTTCCAATCCATTTCAACAAAATCGACACCATCATTTTGAGTTGTCGCTGGTGTTGGACGGTTTTCGTCCGCACCGAATACTTTTTCAACAAATTTGCCGTAAACGGCATACCCTACTATTAGAGCAACGATAGATAAAAGAAATGATACCATGTTTTAACTCCCTCCCTTTAGGTGAGACCATGATATCAATAAACGTTTTCCTAATATTCAGTTTTTGCATGAGGTATCGTAAACGAATTACGAAATGCATTAAATATGGTTTAAAGTGCAAGCTAATTAATATTACCTTTGTTATATGTTAAGTCTCTTTTTAAAACTCTTTACTTTACTTCTACTAACGGGGATTTCTTCTTTAGTTCCTTCTAACTGTAACATGAGTGTATGGTTGAAATAGGGACTAACTTCCTTAATTTTTTCGATGTTCACCACATATGCCCGATGGGTTTTAAAAAACTTACTTTTCGGTAGTTTGTCTTCAACTTTAGAAAGACTTTCAGTGATTTGGTAAGCTGTCTGTTCAGTTTGTACATATACCTTGTTTTCTTCAACTTTACAAAACAATATATCTTCTATAGAAATAAAGATAATTTTATCGTCCAGTGGGATTGGCAGTCTTTCCAATTTCGTCTTCTCATGACTTTGAATTTCTTGATTTTTATTTTTTCTTTCAATGACTTTTCGAATCACCTTAAATACACGTTCTTCTTCATAAGGTTTTAGTAAGTAATCTATAACATCTTTCTCAAAGGCTTCTAGCGCATGTTCGTCATATGCAGTTGCAAAGACTACAGAACACTCAACATTTAAGCCTCTAATTGCTTCTGCCAATTTAAGGCCACTCATTTGTGGCATATTAATATCTAAAAATACTAAATCTGGTTTATGGTTCTGAATGTATAAGAGCCCCTCAACGGAATCTGTAAATTTTCCAATCACTTCTGCATGGTCGGAAGCTTCAACAATATATGCTAACTCACTAAGAGCTGGCATTTCATCATCTATAAGAACGACCTTTAACATTATATCCCTCCATTCAGTGGAATTGAGAAATAAACATGTGTCCCCACATTCACTTCGCTATCAATATGAAGGTTCACTTCGTAAATACTTTGAAGCCTGTCACGCACATTATTGAGCCCAATACCTGTTGCAAACTTTAGGTTTTCAACCTTTTCACGTGTCATACCAATCCCATCGTCAGCAACATCAAAATGGACTTTTCCCGAGTCCTGATGAATGCTAATTTTCACTGTGCCCGTTCCTTGTTTGTCACGTATACCATGACGCACTGCATTTTCAACTAAAGGCTGAAGGATCAGTGGAGGTACATTCAGTTGTATGTCCTCATCTACATCGTATTCAATTTGAAGTTTTTCAGGAAATCTTGCTTTTTCAATACGTAAAAATGCTTCTATCACACGGAGTTCTTCTTTCAACGGAACCTGTATCGCATTGTCTTTAAATCCACTTCGGAGTATAACACTTAACTCCTGAAGTAAACGTCTAGCTTCATCTGAGTCCGTACGAATCAATGACATGATGGTATTAAGTGAGTTAAATAAAAAGTGCGGTTTTATCTGTGCACGCAGTGCTTTTAACTCAGCTTCTTCTCTGAGTGACTTTTGTTGCTCCACGCTACTGAGTTCAAGTTGCGTAGTAAAAAGTGCTGCAAGACCTTTTACAAGTTCTTGGTCTGACTTTGTAACAGAATTCTTTTTATCTCTATACACTTTCAGGCAACCAATCACACGATCACTCATTTTAAGTGGGGCTACAATAACAGAGTTTTCCCCTGAGTTAGGCCCAAATATATCAAAATGCATGCCACTTTGTCCGACTTGCATGTTTCCTGTATGCAGACACCTTCTAGTAATTTCAGTGCTTATAGGTGTTCCGATTCTATCGTATAATCCATCTTCCCCTGCAAGGGCTAAAACGCGTTCTTCATCTGTGATGGCAACCGCTTTAAATCGTGTAATATCACATATAATTTTACAAGCTGCTGAAGCGGTATCTGTATTCAGACCTTTTTTCAAATAGGGTACGGTTTTATTGGCTATATCCAGTGCCATTTGTGCTTTTAATGCGGCTGCAGCATCATTTTCTTTATAAATTTGCTGAACAATGAGTAAAAACATCCCAATCCCTATGGCATTTAAAAAAGTCATAGGTAGGAAAATGAGTTCAACTAGGGCAAAGGCTTGGTCAAATGGGCGCGCGATTAAAAGTATAATTAACATTTGAAGGACTTCTACACCTAAACCAAGGCTAAATCCTAAGAACCATTTGTTTGAGGACTGTTCCAATCTTTTCTTGGCAAGTCCACCTATTATGCCACCCAGGAAAGTTGAAATCCCACATGAAATAGCTGTAAGTTCCCCTCCATGTGTTAAGAAAGCTCTATGAAAACCAGCAATCAATCCACTGATCATACCCACAACAGGTCCACCTAAGAGTCCTGACAAAACAACTGGAATTGTTCTAGAGTTAGCTATACCCCCTCCAACTGGAGTTCCTAAGACGGTCATGATGATCCCCAGCGTTCCCCACATGACAGCAAAGAATATACTTTCAGGCCAAGTTGATTTTTCTTTGGTTAAGTAATCTTTAAAAAGTACTGTTTTAGATATGAAAAAAGCAAAGGTCACAATTAACCCTAACCGTTCAATCAAACTTAAAAATAGTGTTCCAATCATAGTCTCTCCCCAGTCTACTTTGTATACGCCATTTATACCCGTATTATATCATCATGGACAGTTTCTATACTTTTTTAAAAGCTCAAAAACAATAAAAGCCGTCCCAAATGCCCTTGAGACGGTCTAATAAGTTAAATATTTTGATTAACAAATGATTCGATATCATGTACGAACTCAAATGTCTCTATGTCTTCTTCAGGAATATCAATTCCGAATTCATCTTCAATAGCTGATATAATTTCTTCAAGCTGGTCATCATCTAAATCAAGATCGTCTGATATAGATAAGTCTGAGGCTACTTCTTCTGCTTCTTCATACCCCACATGTTCTGCAATGATTTCTTTAATAAAATTGAGTGCCATAGTTGTCCTCCCATTAAATATATAATATGTACACTAATTTTGAATTTCGTCTAATTCTATTACTTCGATACTCGTCTTGCTTAACACCCCATTTTCATCATTCATAATTTGAATATAATAGGTTTTAGACAAAAAATCAATACGTTTTAAATGTATACAATCTGAGAAGATGGACCTATTAGGATACAAAAAAACAGAACCTCTCAAAAATGGAAGTTCTGACTTGGTTTCTGTATTAATTTTTGATATATGTGCTTATACGCAAAAGCCTTTACTTTAACATGTAAACCCTTTGTCTTTTCTTATAATAAACGGGCTCTAGCCCCGCTTCCTTAGCTATTTCAAGTGCCAGTTCAAAGTCTTTTCCAATAGCATTTGGAGTATGTGCGTCCGAACCAATTGTCACTGTTTGCCCACCAAGTTCAGCAAAACGACAATATATTTTTCTAAGTTGGATTTGATTGGTTTTATCGTGAATACGTCTTGTGCTGATCTCAAGCGACTTATCTAAGTCAGCAACCGCTTTTAAGACATGATCAATTTCAGTCTTAAACTCATCATAATAAAGTTCTGTATCCTCATATGGGCTATAACGCGTTATATAATCGATATGGGCCAGTGCATCAAAATAAGGATTGTTCTGAACCCCCTTTAACATGGAAGATAGGTATTCTAAATACGCTTCCTTCTTTGTAAGTCCTTCATAATATTCTTTATCATAATACTCGTAAGGCGTCTCCATGTCATAGGGTGCATGGGTTGAACACAAAATAAAATCAAATGGATGGTTGTCGACAATCAACCTATTTTCTTCAACGGCTTCTACTCTGAGGCCTAACTCAATACCTAAAAGGACATGACTGCTTCTATATCTTTCATAAGCCGAAAAAAACTCTGAAACATTAAAGGTAAACTCAGTTCCTCTAAATGGATTAATGTCCATATGATCGGTTATGACTATACCTGTGTTTTTTTCTTTACACATTTTAATAGCGTCTTCAATTAACATTTCACTGTCACATGAAACGCTTGTGTGTACGTGGGAATCGAACATTAAATAACCTCCTTGTATTGATCTCTCAAAAGAGTATATCATTTGTCTAGAAAAAATAGGTTTCATTCTTGTAAAAATGCGGATACAATTTGAACACACAAAATTATTTGCTTAACTAAAACTGTTTGCTTAAGGCATAAACTTCGTCAACAAGACTTGCTATTTTTTTAATTGAATCTACAACAAGGTCTTCTGATACACTTGTGAAGCAAATCCGCATTTGATTACGGCCCTGTTTGGAATTATAGCAAAATTCTCCAGGTAAAAATGTAATCTGGTACTTTTCAATGGCTTTATAGTGTAACAAGTTACAATTAAAATCACTTGGAAAGGTTAACCAAAATAACATTCCCCCTTTGGGTAGATTAACATCTACATATGAGGGCAGATGAGATTTTAATGCTTTATAGACATTATTCCTTACAGCCTTTAATGATGAAATGAGATCTGTCATATAGTGCTTTTGAGTATCGCTCCCTGCAAATGACGCCATCATCAATTGGTTAATTAAGGGGGCGCCACCATCTGAACTTGATTTAGCCGAAATCACTTTTGAGAGCAGTTTTTCTGAACCAGAAATTACTGACAATCTCAACGCATGTCCATATAACTTGCTAAAACCAAATACATATAAAACACGGCCGTTGGTGTCTAGAGCCTTTAATGGGAGGGTACTGCCTTCATATGATAATTGTCCGTTTACTTCATCTTCTATGATCATGAAGTTATGGTAGTTGGCGAGTTCAAGAAGTTCTTGTTTTCTCTCCATGGACATAACTGCACCTGTAGGGTTTTGATAACAAGGCATGGTATATACCATTTTTACCTTTTTACATTCACAAATAGAAAGAAGCGACATGGTATTCATACCGTCTTGATCAATTGGGACTTCAACAATTTCTGCCCCCCTATTCTTAAACACATCTATCGCACCTGGATAAGTGGGGGCGCCAACCACCACAACATCACCTGGTCCAATAAAGGTCCGTGCTATGAGTCTAAGGGCTTGTTGAGATCCAACTGTAATAAGTGTTTCATCTACACTAACTTCAACATTTCTGTCAGATAAAACACTTACTGAAGTTTCACGCATTACACGGATCCCTTCTATAGGCGGATACCAGTCATTCATTTTTTGTGTCAAATCGCTTTTTAGAAAGTTTTCAAGTATTGTACGAGTTGGTAGTAGGTGCTGACCTAAACAAGCCAAGGACAAGTTGGTTCCTTTAACAGAATGTTTCAGATTGTTATTAAAGCGAAATCCTGCTTGTGTAACGTAATCATCAACCTCATCCTGCCATGCTTGTACTCCACCGCTATCTGGGTCTTCAGTTCTTGTATTTATTACTTGATGTTGTTCTGCTTGACTAGGACTCATATTTCTAAACTGGGATTTTACATAGGTGCCTTTACCATGGATTTTTTCAACGAGTCCATTGGTTTCAAGTTCTTCATATACCTTAACCATAGTCATATGACTGACTCCAATGTCTTCACACATTTTCCTTAGCGAAGGCAATTTTGTTTCTGCTCTTAAAATGCCACTTCTTATTCTATTTTCAATTTCAGAGTATATTTGGTCATGTACTGAGATAGAGCTATTCTTGTTTATAACTATCTTCATATTCACACCTCACTTGATTGAAGTATATCATCAAACACCGAACTGTTATAGTGTTATATAATTCCTGTTCAAAACTGTTATAAATGTAATTGGACTGTTATGTTCAATACTCCTATACTTACACTAACAAGGTATAAAAGACATGAGAGGTAATGACTAATGAATATAAAAAAAATAACGCAACTTCTAATGGGATTATTTGTCTATGCCCTTGGTATAGTTTTGACGCTCCAAGCAAATATGGGCGTCACTCCATGGAACACCTTCCATCTTGGTGTCTCTATGAAAACGGGCATGACCATTGGTACTACCATATCGGTGACCGGACTCGTAATCATCATATTCAACATCTTTGCTAAAGAAAAAATTGGGGTAGGCACAATATTAAACATGTGGCTCATTGGTGTATTTGTTGACCTGCTTTTAAACATAAATGTCATCCCTAAAGCAACTACTTTAATGGGGGGTCTTGTATTAATTTTTTCTGGTATGATTGTTATTGCTGTAGCTTCATGGCTGTATATTGGTGCAGGGCTTGGAGCCGGACCACGAGATGGTCTTATGGTTGCCTTTATGAAATGGACTGGTAAACCCGTAGGCATTGTAAGACCAAGTATTGAAATAACAGTATTATTAATTGGGATACTACTCGGTGGTGAGATTGGTATTGGTACACCACTTATTGCTTTAACCCTAGGTCCTATCTGTCAAATAGTCTTTAAAATAGTTGGATTTGATGTTAAAGGGATCCAACACAAATATATTGAATTCAAAAAGGCAGCATAAATTTCCCCAGAGCAGTTACCACATAAAAATAAAAGAGGTGTGTACAGTTAGTTCTGTGCACACCTCTTTATCATATTCAATTATTTTTTACTATATGCAATATCTTTGTAAGATAAGACACTTTGCTCATACAATACTAAACAGCTTTCTATTTATTCATCTAACTGCATTGAAACCTCTTCAAACTCCCTTTGGCTTGCTTTATAAGCTTTTTCCATATAGGGAAACTGACTGTCAAATTTTTCGAGTGTATCTTTGTCTGGTTCTGTAAATACATCAGAAAATTCAGCATAGCCAGAAATTCCATTGAGTGCACCATCATAGAGTGGCAGGATTAAAAGACCTTTATAGAACTTACCATCCGGCATTGAAATATCATAGTTTTTTCCACCTTTAAAGCCATATGGCGCATAGTGGTATGGATAGCCTAAAGTCAGTATTGCCTTGTGCCCATCATCCTTTGCACGTTTTATGGTGTACTCGATAAGCTTTTTTCCTAAACCCATTCTATGCATTTTAGGCGAAATACTTACAGGTCCAAATGTAACTGTGTGCACTAAATCACTATTATTGGTGACAATTTTAGATTTAGAATAAAAAATACTGCCAACAATCTCCCCATCAACTTCTATTACAAAAGACAGGTCTTTTATATAATCATTATGTTGTCTCATTTGATGTATGACATAGTGTTCGCTACAGCCCGGAAAATATAAGTTCCAAAAGGCTTCTCTAGTAATTTCTTCAACCCTTTTATAATCTTCTGGTCTTTCATGCCTAATGTTTATATTCATTAAGTCCTCCTAAATGAAATTGGAAAATCTCTTTAATAATCGTTACCTAGAAAGTTTTTAAGATATTTTTGTGTGTATCCCTTACCTTTTTCTAGGAAAGATTCAACTGAACCAGAAGCAACAACTTCGCCACCTTCTTTACCCCCTAAGGGCCCCATATCAATAATATAATCAGATTGAGAAACGACTTCAAGGGCGTGTTCAATTACAATCACCGTATTGCCTTTGTCTCTTAGTTTGGTCAATAGTTTCATCAACATTTCAATATCTTTAGGATGTAGGCCAGTTGTTGGTTCATCCAGTATATATATAGAATTATTTACACTTCCCCTCGCCAACTCTTTTGACAGTTTGATCCTTTGACATTCCCCACCGGAGAGGGTCAGTGTTGACTGACCAAGTTTCAAATACCCTAAACCCACTTCACTCATAAATGAGAGTTTCTCTTTTATGTCATCAGAAGCATTAAAGTGTTCTATACATTCATCTACTGTTAAGTCCAAAATCTCAGAAATATGTTTACCATTATGTTTTACAGAAAGTATTTCTTCTTTAAATCTATGCCCATCACAAATAGGACATTCTACTTCAATGTCATCTAAAAAATGCATATTGAGTTTTACTAAACCAAGCCCCTGACAATTTTCACACCTACCACCTGCTACATTAAATGAAAAATGAGATGGTTTTAACTTTAGTTTTTTTGCTGCCTTTTGACCCGCAAAAAGTTCACGGATCAATGTAAAAATCTCTGTATAGGTTGCAACGTTTGATCTAGACATTCTTCCAATAGGTTTTTGGTTAATTGTGATAACCCTATCTATCGTTTCAAGGCCTACAACCGCTTCACAACTGGCTTTACCTTTTTTTGAGTATGCATCAATTATATCTATAACTAAAGATGATTTTCCACTTCCTGAAACGCCTGTAAAACATACAAAAGCGTTCAGAGGAACTTCTACATTAATATTCTTTAAATTGTGAGCAAAGGCATTTTTGACAAGCAGTTTACTTGTCATTTCCCACTTCTTATGACTTATGTTATAGGGTTTGTTTAAATAAACTCCCGTCACCGATTGTGGGTTATTTCCTATCTCATCTGGTGTACCTGCAAAGACCACTTGACCACCTTTTGGACCAGCGCCTGGACCAAAATCAATAATATAATCACACTGACGAATAAACTCTGTATCATGTTCAATAACCAAAACCGTATTCCCCAAATCACGTATTTGCTCCAAAGCCTTTAGAAGCATTTGACTATCATGTGGATGGAGTCCGGTGGTGGGTTCATCTAATACATATAAAACTCCAGTCAAACCACTGTCTATAATATTTGAAAGTTTTATGCGCTGTGACTCCCCACCTGATAAAGTCCCAACTGAGCGGTCAATGGAAAGATAACCCAATCCAATTTTAACTACATTTTTTATTCTTTTTTCTAAATCAGTTAAAACAAGAGATGCAATTTTTGATTCACCCTCTGATAAGTTTAAAGTTTGTAACCAGCTCATAAGTTCATTCAAGTCTAACCCACTAAGTTCAACCAACGTTTTATCTTTTACTGTGGCTGTTCGTGCATCATACCCCAGTCTCGTTCCATGACACTCTGAACATGTACTTGTCACAAATGCATCTGTAATTTTGCTGTTCTTTTTTGCCTTTTGATTATTCTCACTTGCTTTTTCTTTCATATAAGTCATGATGCCTTTAAAATAACCATCATTCACTTTTTTAGGTTTTTTTACATTTGGAAATTTCTTTTTAAATGTCTGACTATCCACTCCATCATAAAAAACCAAACGTTCAAGGTCGTCAAAATCACTCACTTTTTTTGACGCATCAAACTTAAATCCATAATGGTTGGCACACTTTTCTAATATTTCACCATAATAACTTCCAAATTGTCCTTGTCCCCATAATTTAACTGCACCTTCAGATAAAGTTAAAGACTCATCCACAATTTTGCTGATATCGATTTCTGTAACTGTACCAATACCTCCACATGATTTACATGCACCCTCAGGTTTGTTAAATGAGAACATCCCCATAGTTAAATGGGGCAACTCATGTTGGCATGAAGTGCAAACCACTCCTTTTTCGTCTATTTCAGCCAAATCAGTCCTTGTAAAATCTGGGTTAATTTTAGTCTGACATTCAGGACACCTTCTTACTCCAAGTTTAGAATACAATAACCTTAAATAAGTTAGTATTTCTGTATATGTTCCAACGTTCGATTTACTAGAACCTGCTATTGGTCTTTGTGAAATTCCTATGGCAGGAGATAAACCCAAGATTCGTTCAACCTTGGGTTTATTTAGTCCATCTGTAACGAGCCCCATGGACTCCATGTACTGCCTTTGACACTCGCGTTGTAAAATGTCCATTGCAAATGTTGATTTCCCACTTCCTGAGGGACCAGTTATAGCTACAAGCTTGTTTTTAGGGATTTCTACACTTATGTTTTTCAGATTGTGCTCATATGCGCCAATGATTTTGATTTTATCACTAATCATTTTTCTTACCCTTTTCTTCTAGTGTAAGTCAACACAGTAATACCATCACTTATATCTGTTTCATTCAACTGCAAATCTATTTTGGGATAGTCCCCTTTGAATAATCGTCGTCCTTTACCTAAAATTGTAGGAATGATAGCAATAATATACTCATCCACCAGGTTTTCTTTAATAAATGCATCTGTTAAACCAGCACCACCAAACAGCCAAATGTCTTTACCATTTTTGTATTTAAGTGCTTGAACTTGACTGCAAATATCCCCTTGGATAAAGGATGCATTATCTCTTTTTTCTAAGTTTTGATGAGTTGCAACAAGGATATTCTTTGAGTCAAAAGTTGTTAAACCTGATAAAACAACATCTTTATAAGACACCGATCCCATTACAAGTGTGTCCACACCTTCTAAAAACATGTCGAAATCAAATGGACTTGTGTCTGTATCACTCTCTACTCCATGTCCTACGATCCAGTCAAACCCTCCATCTTCATCACAAATGTATCCATCTAAACTAATTGCTAAATTAAGAATAATTTTTCTCATTTTAATCCTCCTAAGTACTTTATAACTTTATATCTTGAATACGTCCTGTATAATTAAAGTGTAAACTATAATGTAACATTACAGTCAAGAGGTGTTTTATGAATAAAAAATATAAGATCAGTGAAATTGCAAAAATGTTTAATATATCAAGAACGGCACTAATTCATTATGACCATTGCGGCTTACTGAAACCTTCATTTCGAAACGAGAAGAAATACCGCCTCTACTCGGATATTGACATTCAAAAATTAGAGCTAATCTTGGCGCTGAAAGAAAGTGGACTGACTTTAGGTGAAATACAGTCTTATCTTGATGGGATCAGTGATATGACAAGTATTGAACTTCTTGAAACTCAGAAAGTTAAAATAAAAGAAAAAATAAACTCCCTAAAATTGCAGTACGACATTATAGACAAACGAATCATAATGCTCAATAAATTTAAAGAAGTTCAGACCTACGAAGGCATTGTGATAAATGAATACCCATTTAAAGAAAGGATAAATGAACCAATTGGCTTTGGTCTATTAATGGATTATGAGTCTGCCGTGAATCGTTTACAAAATAAACTCAGCCAAAAAGGCATCCTCACAAGTAAATTCGGCATCTGTTTTGATATTACACATACAGACTCAAGTGGAAACTATCTGATGAAATATGTTTTTGATTATTTAAGTGACGAAAACTCATTTGAGTCCCATGCTGATATGCCTAAAACTAAGTATATTTGTTGCATTCACAAGGGGCAAAAAACACAAGTTGGTGAAACCATTCGTGAAATGATCAACTTTGCTCAGAAGCATGAGTTGAACTTGGTCGGAACAGCCTATTATATTCCTTTGTTTGATTATTGGGAGTCTATGACTGAAACATTTATGGGGGAAGTATTGATGCCTGTTGAATGATCTGAAATACACGCGTAGTGATGGTTTGGATTTACTATAAAAAAAATGAATGGATGTTTTCAAAACTCATGTTTTAAAAACCATCCATTCATATATTTTATATTTACTTCTATTTTATATTTACTTCAGTTTCTTGTAACACATTTGCTGAGACCCTAGTCATCCTACTTAATGATTTTTACCTTTACTTCATCTTTAAGGACTCTTTTTTCACTGTACATTTTTTCATCAGCCTTTTTAATGAGCTCTTCTATTTTTGCGTGATCATTTGTGTCAAAATCCACAATACCGTGGCTAACGCTTATGTTGTAAGGTCTATCATCTTTGGCGTTAATCTCAATATAGTATTTTGCTATCCTACTCCAAACTTCTTCTGCTTGTTCTTCATTGATATGGCAGAAGACAACTAAAAACTCGTCTCCACCCATTCTTACAACAAAATCACTGTCTCTAATCGCATTTTTGATCCCATTTATAGCCTGAATAATAAGGTCATCACCATGTTTGTGGCCCAACTTGTCGTTTACTTCTTTTAATCCATTTATGTCGATAAAACATAAACTGATTTTATCAGCTAAGCTATTGTTGGTTTCCATTAACCGTTTGAGTCGAGATAAACCAGCTCTTCTGTTAAATGCTCTTGTTAACTGATCATACATCATCTCATTAAAATACTGAGACATTTTTGCAATTTCATTTGATTCAACACTTTTAAGATTTTTAGTCATATTTTCATCCATATGAGATAAATCTTTAAGTTCATTAAGTAGAATGGTCATTGGCTTTCTTATTTGATTATTTGTAGTAATAAATGAATAGGAGGTGACCACTATAATAGCTATAATAAATATCAAATTTATCACATAAGCTATCATTACTTTTCTCTTTGAAAGGTCAGAGTATCCTTGTACAAGGGCATCAATATCCCTTACAAAATCATCGACATTATTATTGATCTCAATACAAGTTGTTAATTCTCCTGTTTCATTTATAAAATCTTCATAACAGGGTTTAAAACTCTTCTCCCACCTATTACTAATACCAAGCATCCGAGTAGCGCTATCCTGGTAGTTTTGAAATGGATGATTGGGTTGTTGAAAGCTCAATAGAATATTCTCAAACTGATTAAATCTATCTTGCATCTTGTCTAAAATATGGACTTGATTAAACTGACCATCGTTTAATTGACTATTTAATTGGGCAAGGTTATAACTCAGTTTTCTAAGCTGTCCTGCGTTATTAACTATTTGTGCATCACTTTCAAGACTTTGATATACAACTATATTTACGACTACAATCAATAGTGACAATACAACTAAAACTCCGTGCGACAATACCAGCTGCTTCTTTATTTTCAACTCATCACCTCTTGAATCTGCTATACTCCTTTCACCCAATCAATTCATCTTCTATTTCGTTTATTCATCACTGGTCTGTTAATCAATTTCTTTTTCCATAGTTAGATTATATCAGGCATTCTTTGTTGAGTGAAATTTTATGGCGTATTTCGTAATAATGTTGAAGCAACTCCATTCAAGTCTACCCAAATAAGGTGTAGCTGATACCTCTCTGCCTGCAATGAAAACCAAGGGATTCATATAGTTTTATTGCTTTTGAATTTTCATCATCAACAACTAGTTCAACCTTTTCTGTAGTTGGAATGACAAATGCTTCTTTCAATAACCGATTGAATAACATCCTGCCATATCCTAATCTTCTATGTGTTGATTTGACCCCAACAAGTTCAATCAAAACTTCTTTATCAGTTTTATTTGTGAACGTTAGTACACCATATCCCAGCAATTCGTTGTTTTCGGTTAAAATGAATACTCTCCTGTCATTATTAACACTCGCGATTAGCTGATTGCTTGTCAAATAATAATTATGTGCTATCTCATCATGTAAAATACGGAGAACTTCTTCATATTTATTGTTATACTCCTGAACTATATCTGTAAAAGGCAACATTTTATAGTTTTCCCGTTTAAGCATGTAAAGTCTTTCATCCTCTTCTTTAACACTTCCTATAGTCAACATTAAACTTATTACATTCTTGTTTTTTACATTGATGTTAAAACTAAGTGAAAAACCTTTGTAATAGCTTTTTATCAGGTCAATCATATCAATTGATAATTTTTCAAACAGATCTTTAAACTTACCTGACACAAATGGTCCTACAATATCTACTCTTTCTATTTCATCAATACATATTGCGCCTGCAACTGCTATTAACTCATTGTCATGCCATACACCAACTACTTTATTTCCCCCTCTTGTTAACATGAACTCAAAATCTGATTCAATGCTCTGCAGGGTCTTACAAGCATATATTATATGATTTTCAGGTTTACTGTTGAGTAAATATACTAGGTTAACAATTTCACTAAAATCTTGCATTGTACATATTCTGGTTTTCATTCATTCTCCTAACTGATTATCAAGGTGTTAACTATTAATCTTTTATGCTGTGACAGTAAATACACTCAAACACTCTTTTAAGATAATTCTATTTTGATATAATTGATAATATCGAAAATTGTAAATATCTTGTAGGGAAACTAATTACACTTGACAAGTAAGGAGAAATATGTTCGTATCTTTAAATCTTACAAACTTCGGAACAAAACTAAAAGAGATTAGAGAAAGAAATGGATTGACACAAAAGGCTGTTTTTGAACGGACAGGTATTAGTATTGAGACCATCAGGAACATCGAAAAAAGCAAAGTTATAGCCAAGTTCGAAACCTTAGAAATTTTATCCAACTGCTACAAAACAGAGTTGCTTTTACTTCTTCAAGAACAAAAATTTGATTTTGAGTTGCGAAGTATTTCTCAAAAAATAGATTCAGTTCTTATTAGCAACAACATGTTGGAATTCGATAATTTGGTTCAAGAGTTCGACAAAATAACATCCGAACTTGGTTTTAGCAACTCATTACTTAACTCGAATGATGTAGATAATTTTAAGCACTTTTTGGAAGCTATCCGATTGTACTATTCAAGTAGAAATGATCATTACTCTGGCATTACTCAACTATTAACAAATATCCTTACAAGTTCAAATCCCAAGTTTCAATTGTCAAAAATTGATAGCATGACCTTTGATTTTTTTGAGAATCGAGTCTTACTCCTCTTAGGAATTATTGAGGGAGACAATGGTAACATTGAACTCAGCAACTTGATATTAACCAAATGTCTGCGCAACTCGGATTTTAATGATGTCAACTATGAAAAAAAACACTTAATCCAAACAAAAATTCTTGCCAATTTAGCATACAATTATCATTTATCAGACAATCATGAAAAGGTTATTGAACTGTCGTCAAAAGCAATTAAACTGTGTGATAACAACCATTCTACTTATTGCTTGTCCACAGTTTTGTTTAGAAGAGGTATTGCTAAGCACCTTTTAAAACATGGAGATGCCTTTGATGATTTAAGCCGTGCACTCTTGTGTCTTTTATCTAATGGTCAACATAAGTTGTTGGATGATTATATTAAGGCTTTAAAGTCACATTATAATTTACATTTTGACTATGACTACTCTATGAAAAGTTATAATATTGTTTAAGTTTGAATAAATTTCAAAACGGATCACCTACAATAACTAAATATATCGCGTACAACCTAACTTGTTTTTAGCTGTACCTGTGTAATAAAAATGGATACATCTCAAATATTTTATTTGAAATGTATCCATTTATCTTTATACGATATGTTTGTTATAGGGTGTTCAGTTTAATAGTTATTTATTGAACTAAAGAATCTTTTGTATTAAAACAACTTGCTCCTACTCAACCGTTACCGACTTAGCCAGGTTACGCGGTTTATCTACATCATTACCACGAGCTAATGATACATAGTATGCGAACAGCTGCATAGGAACAATACTTAAAATTGGAGCTAAAACGTCCATTGTTCTTGGAATCCAAAGAACTTGGTCTGCAACTTTAGCAATCTCTTCATGACCGTGTTGAGCAATTGCTATAACATGAGCCCCTCTAGCCTTCACTTCTTTTATATTAGACAGCATTTTATCAAATATCTTTTCTTGTGTTGCATATGCTACAACAAGCGTTCCTTCTTCAATAAGTGCAATGGTTCCGTGCTTTAACTCACCTGCTGCAATGGCGAATGAATTAATGTATGAGATTTCTTTAAGTTTTAATGAGGCTTCAAATGCTAAATCAACATCCACACCACGTCCCATAAAGAACACACTTTCATTATTAAACTGTTCGTCTGCAAGTTGCTGAACAGCTTCGTAATTGTCTAAAACCGTTTGAATAGCCTCAGGCATATCCTTCAGGTTATTTAATAGCGTTGTATACATTGTGTCATCGATAGTGCCTTTTAAACGCCCCATATGCATTGCAATTAGATAAAATGCAGTTAATTGTGTTGTGTACGCCTTAGTTGAAGCTACACCGATTTCTGGACCTGCCCACGTATAGAAAACATCGTGTGAGTCACGTGCAACAGATGAACCAACCACATTAACGACACTTAGAATACGTGCACCTTGACGCTTAGCTTCTCTTAGGGACTGAAGTGTATCTAGTGTTTCACCCGACTGAGAAACAGCAATAAATAAAGTTTTATCATCTATAAACGGATCTCTGTATCTGAATTCTGAAGCTATATCCACTTCAACTGGGATATTGGCTAATTTTTCTATTGCATATTTACCAACAAGTCCTGCGTGATAAGCCGTTCCACAAGCAACAATATAAATTTTATTGAAGTTTTCAAGGTCTTCTTTAGTCAGTTTAATTCCATCTAAAACAATATTGTCTTCTTCATCTAAACGTCTATGCAGTGTTGCATGAACACCTTCAGGTTGCTCATTAATCTCTTTAATTGTGAAGTGTTCATAGCCTTCTTTTTCAGCTGCATCAGCATCCCAAGTTACTTCGAACACGTCTCTATCAACCTTTTGACCAAGTGCGTCAAAAATTGTGATGTTATCTTTTGTCAAAAGTACAGTTTCATCGTTTTCGATTAGATAAACTTTTTTAGTGTATTTTAAGATAGCCGGTATATCAGATGCTAAGAAGTTCTCCCCTTCACCAATACCAACAATAAGCGGACTGTCTTTACGCACTGCAACAATTTTGTCTGGCTCATCTTTGCAGATTACGCCAATTGCATATGCACCTTCCATTTTTTCAACAGATTTATTAACTGCGTCCAGTAGGTCACCTTCATAGAAAGTAGCCACAAGGTGTGCAATAACTTCAGTATCTGTTTCTGACTTAAACTCAACGCCTTTTTCTTCAATCAACCAGTCTTTTAGTTTCATGTAGTTCTCAATAATACCGTTGTGAATTACAGCAATTTCACCAGACTGATTTAAGTGTGGATGTGCATTTAATACTGATGGTTCACCATGCGTTGCCCATCTAGTATGCCCTATACCTACTTGTGCAGATAATGGTGATTCTTCTAACATGTTCTCAAGATTTTTAAGTCTACCTTTGCACTTTCTAACATCTAGTCCTTTGGCGTCTGCATTGTAAACTGCAACACCAGCAGAATCATACCCTCTATATTCTAAACGTGATAATCCATTAATCAAAACTGGAACCGCTTGATTGCTACCAATATATCCTACAATACCGCACATAATACGTTCTCCCTTCACGCTTTCGCATGTTGTCCTGACCCAACTGGGTCTGATTAGTTGTCAAGAGTTTTTGTAAAATTGTACATTCATATAATCAACTTACTTTAATTCAAAAAAGCACAAAGAGACCCATGATGGCCTCCATAATTTTTGCATAGAAAAAGCGCATACACTTAAGAGATGCACTCAGATTAAGCCCATTTTTAATTCTCATCCGTCTTGATTTGTGACACAGATCACTCCGTGCTTTTGCAAGACTTTACGGTAATGAGTTACCGCAGGGCACCCGCCGAATATTTCGATAAACCCTGTCCTCGTCAACTGATAATTATCAGTCCTGGCGCTTCTTGTCTTTAAGTTGTCGACTTACTAATTGAACCCACCTCCTAGTTTTTGTCCAATTTTAACAATTAACTCCCATTCAGTATAACAAACTTATACCCTAATTCAACCATTTAATTTACTTTGTCACACAATTGTCACTATGTTAATAAGACGTAACAAATGGATTTTTATACACTCCAAGTTACATTTATCATATCTGTCAATATGAAATTTTGAATGGTTTTTTAAACTTTTTACTTAAATTATTGTAGAATTTACACTATTTTTTGAGTATTTGAAGTTTTTCGACAATTTAACTGGGTATTGAGGTACAATAGAAGAGGGACATTTATTCTTGGTTTACATATATAGTATATTAATTGCTTGGTTTATTAAGTGTTGAATACCAAAAATTTTTATGGGTTACACATTATTAACTCAATTTAACATTTTGGCTCAAATCACTCAAATTCCACGTTTTTTTTATATTTAAATGTGACATTCATGTAATAAATGTGCTATAATCTCTACTACGGTTTTATATATCAATCATTTGTAGGAGGACTATTATTATGCAAAAAAGAGAAAATTGGGGTTCTCGACTCGGCTTTATCATGGCTGCTGCAGGCTCCGCGGTTGGTTTAGGTAACATCTGGCGTTTCCCGTTTACTGCTGGTACTAATGGTGGTGGCGCATTCGTTATTGTTTACCTATTCTTCGTAGCTGTAATCGGTTTTAGTGTTATGCTTACAGAATTTGCGGTTGGTCGTAGAAGACAACTTGCTGCTGTAGGTGCATTCAAGTCTGTTGATAAGAGATGGACTTTCACTGGTGTTCTTGGCGTACTATCTGGCTTCCTAATTATGGGCTTCTATCCTGTAGTAGGTGGTTGGGCTATAGCTTACATATTTAAGTCAGCTAGCGGCCTTTTAGCTAACCCTGGAGCAATTGGAGACACATTTGGTGCTTTCATTACAAGTGGATTCGAACCTCTAATTTGGATGGTTGTATTCCTTGCTCTGAACATCGTAATCGTTGCTAAAGGCGTATCATCTGGTATCGAGGCTGCTGGTAAAGTACTTATGCCTCTACTATTCCTTATCCTAATCATCATCGCGGCTCGTGGTCTTATGCTACCTGGCGCATGGGCAGGTATGGAATTCCTATTCACTCCTGATTTCTCTAAGATCAATGGTGAAGTAATTCTTGCAGCACTTGGTCAGGCATTCTTCTCACTTTCACTTGGTATGGGTTGTATGATTACTTACGGTTCTTACCTGAATAAAGAAGAAAACCTTATTTCAAACGCAGCTATCGTAACTACAATGGATACAGCTGTAGCACTTCTAGCAGGTATCGCAATGTTCCCAGCAATGTTCTCATTCGGTATGGAACCAGCTGCTGGTCCTGGTCTAGTATTTGTAGTTGTACCTACGATCTTCGCTGAAATGGGCGGCGCAGGTGTCATGTTTGCAGTTCTATTCTTCGTAGCACTTACAGTTGCGGCTCTTACTTCTTCAGTTTCACTACTTGAAGTTGTTGTTGCTTACCTAATGGACGAAAAAGGCTTCGAAAGAAAGAAAGCTGTATTCGGAACTTCTGCAGTTATGGCTGTTCTTTGTGTACTAGCTTCTCTATCACTTGGCGGTCTAGGTCCTGTACTATTCGGCAAAGGCGCATTTGATATCTTTGATCTTCTTACAGATAAGATCTTCCTAGCTATCGGCGGTATGTTACTATGTATCTTCGCTGGTTGGAGACTTAACAAAGAAGACCTTAAAGAAGAAATCACTAACGGTGGCAAAATTGCATTCGGTATGTTCGAACTGTGGTATGCCCTAGTTAAGTACGTAATCCCTGTAACGGTTGCAATCGTTGCTTACGGTGGTATTTCAAGTGGTTTCGAAGGTGGCGCAGGTCCAATCATGATTCTAGGTTTAGTAATCATCGGTATCTTTGCTGCATTCTCTAAGAAGCTGTAACCTATATTCAATACGTTTTTAAATAAACTACTAAGAACCAAGGTTATATAACCTTGGTTCTTTTATGTCTATATTAAAGCTTAAAACTACTCATCACAGCTTAGGTCAAGTATATGAGTGCATTCAAAGGCTCTAGGTTAACATTAACAGTTTTCCTAGAGCCTTAATATGTTCGTTCATAATTTATGTTTGATACTTAACACTGACCTCTAGTTTGACGTCTCAAATTGATGTCCACAAGACTTACACGTTACACGAACTTTTCCCGCACCTTTAGGTAGACGCATTTTTGCAAAACATTTTTCACATTCGATAACTGAGTAGTCTACTAGTTCTTCGATTTTTTCCTTGTCAAATCCAACAACCATTTCTCCACCAATATTGAATGCTGGTACACCCATAATACCACTTTTACGTAATAAATCTCTAGCTTCGGTATCTACGCTTATGTCTTTCTCGATAAACTTATACCCCTTTTGCCGAAGAAACTCTTTGGCTGTAGAACAGTATGGTCAAGTTGGTGTTGTGAATACAATTATGTCTTTCATAATATCCTCCTCTTAAGCTTTGTTTATAGTTTTAGCGGTATGTTTTCACTACAAGTGTGACACTCATTATTTTTAATGTATACTTTAGTCTTTTGAATATTGCGTTCAATTAATTTCACCCCACATGTATGACAATAAGTATTTCTATCCACCTCACCAACATTACCTATATACACATAGTTCATATATTTCTTGGCAATAGCCTCAGCTTTCATTATAGCTTCTAGTGAGGTCGCTGGTTTATGATAATTATGATGGGGATAGTACCTAGTAATATGGAGTGGAATATCTGGACTGACATCTTTTAACCATGTGAACATTGCCTCTAGCTCGTCAGGATCATCGTTCTCTCCTTCAATTAAGAGTAAGGTTACTTCGACATGAGCTAACTTAGCTATACGTCGTATGGTCTCCATAACAGGAGCACGTTCGCCTCTACATATTTGATGGTAGAAACGATCGTTAAAAGCTTTCAAATCAATATTAAAAGCATCAATATAATCGATTAATTCCGATAAAGGGTCAGGCATTATATAACCATTACTTATACAGACCGTGTTATATCCTTTTTTTTTCGCAGCTTTAGCCATTTCCAGCATAAACTCAAATCCGACCATAGGCTCGTTATAAGTAAAAGCGATTCCTATATTGTCTTCTTTTGTATCCATAACTTCAAGAAGTTTATCTACTGATGTCATATCTCCTGTTGGACTGCCTAAAGAAATATGTGCATTTTGACAAAAATCACATTCAAAATTACAGCCTTTACTTCCTATAGAGAACACTGTTTTACCGGGTTTGAAATGGTATAATGGTTTTTTTTCAATCGGATCAAAACTTGCTGATGTAACAAACCCATAGGTCTGAGCAATAAGTTTACCATTGTCATTATACCTGACTTTACATTTTCCATATGACTCGTTAGAGATAATGCACTGATGTGGACAGAGTTCGCAATGAACACGACCATCACTTAACTGCTCATAATATTTTGCTTCATGCATATATTCATCCCCTTCACCCATTTAAGTGCACTCTCTTAACTGGTATATACCTTAACACATCATCCACACGTTTACTCTCAAATATTGTTAAATGGTCTACCTTAAATTGAGTCGCTTGTACTGGATATCTTTCACTTAAATCTTCTATTGTATCAAGAAGACTTAGCTGTCGTCCAAGAGTTATATGCGGGTTTATACCCCGTGGGTCTGGATGAAGCCCTATTAGCTTAAACTCTTTTACAAACTCTGCAAACAATTCGTTTAGTGCCTCCTCACCCTTAGATACACTACCCCAAAGAATAAACCTATTCTTCTTTTCAAACGCACCCAAAGGACCTAAAGTTAAATCGAAGGGTTTATAATGATTTGCGATGTTTTGGACACCATGTTCTACAAGTTTAAGTAACTCCCCATGTACCTCTCCTAAAAACCAAATCGTCAAATGAAAATTACTTGGTATAGTTAGGTTACCTCTTTCGACATATGGGCGAACCGAGTCCTGAACATCCTTCAAGCTATTCACTGCATCCTCACTTAACTCAATGCCAACGAATACTCTCATATACATCCCCACTCTCCATATAGTATCTAATACATCTATACCCTTTTTTTATTCTTTCTACAAAAAAGGCGCTTCAAACTGGATAATCTCCAATTTGAAACGCCTTTAAAAATTTTATAAAATATTATTCAAAGCTTTTTGCTAAGAAGTATAGGTTTTTAACACCAACACCTGTAGCTCCATAGCTCGTTAAACCTTGAGGTTTTTCTGTCCAGCTTGGACCTGCAATATCAAGGTGAATCCATGGTGTATCTCCAACGAACTCTCCAATAAAAGCACCCGCAGTGATCATACCCGCTTCACGTACAGCATTAGAAATATCTGCTTCTTTGTGTTTAATTGAATCCACAATTTCTTCAGTCAGAGGCATTCTCCATACATCTTCACCAGATACCTTAGCTGCAGATTCCATCATAGACCAGAACGCATCGTCATTAGAAACAGCTCCTGTAACAGTCATACCTAGTGCAATAACTTGAGCTCCTGTAAGCGTTGCAATGTCTACAACTTTTGAAACTTTAAGATCATTAATAATAAAATCGATTGCATCAATTAGGGTTAATCGACCTTCAGCATCCGTACTTTTAATGAAAATTGTCTTACCACCACGTGAGTCAATAATATCACCAGGGCGGTACGCACCACCAGAAACCATGTTTTCGCATGCTGCTACAATTGCAGTTACATTAACTTTTAACTTTTGACTAGAAATAGATGCCATCGCGCCCATAACCGCAGCTGCACCACCCATATCTGTCTTCATTGAAATCATTCCAGTTGGTGGCTTTAACGAGTATCCACCTGTGTCAAATGATAGGCCCTTGCCCACTAAACCAAGCACTTCATCAGGATTTTCAGGGTTACCTTTGTACTCCATAACAATCAGTCTTGGTCTATTTTCACTTGCCTTAGCAACCGTTAAGTAAGCAGGCATGTTCAGTGCTTCAATTTCAGCATCTTCCATAACCTTAACGTCAAATCCAAATCTTTGACCTGCTTCTTGAGCTTCAGTAGCCATACGCTCAGGCAACATAATGTTCGCTGGTTCATTCACTAACATTTTAGCAAACTTTGTACCTTCACCAATTTTTACACCTTCTTCAAAATCAAGTGTTATTGACGCTTCTAAGACAACTGTTAAACTCAGTTTTGATTCTTTCTTGTCACCTGTTTTATAAGTATCAAATTTATATTGTGCTTCATTTAGTGCAATACCTAAACAACGAGCAAAGCTTGGAGCCACAACAGATTCATCGATTGATGAAACCATGATCTCAACTTCTTCGAGTTTGTCACCTTGAATGGATTGGATTATTGCCTTACCTGCTTTGTAAACTTCTTTTAATGATGCTTTTCCAACTTGAACAACATAGGAAGATTGCATAACACCATCATTTACCCAAGTATTTTTAAACACTGAACCTGCTTTTTTATCAACCTGCTCCGATGCCGCATAGACATCGAATACCTCTTGAAAGGCTGCCGGTAACGTTCCACTTAGACCACCATTTTCAAACTGTAGGTAAACACTGTTCTTACACTTATTAGATTCGTTTTTAATAATTAAACTCATAATTGCCTCCTTATAAAAATTTCTTTAATCATTATAACATTTTTAATGTCTCTTGAATCAAATGTTATATATATTTCATATTTGTATTCATTACATATAAAGCTTTATTATTTTAGTTTTCTTTCTCAGTAATTGGGAATGAGTATACTAGGTCGAAAGGAGAAGAAAAATGCAGAATGAATATAGAGTCTTGTGTTTACTTGAAAAAGATTTTGAAGATCTAGAACTTTGGTATCCCATTTTACGTCTTAGAGAAGCTGGTGTTTTTGTTGACTTAGCCGCTCCTGAAAAATCAAAAGTCTATTATGGAAAATATGGTGTCCCTGCTGAGGCAACGATAGCCTTAGATCAAGTGGACCCTACTACATATGACGGTCTTCTTGTACCTGGAGGATGGGCTCCTGACAAACTTAGACGATATGAAGAAGTTCTTAACATCGTTAAACACATGGATCAGGCAAGAAAACCGATAGGTCATATCTGTCATGCTGGCTGGGTCCTTACTTCAGCTGATATTGTCAAAGGTCGTAAAGTCACTAGCACCCCTGGGATAAAAGATGATATGATCCACGCAGGAGCTATATGGATGGATGAACCTGTTGTTGTTGACGAGCACATTGTGTCAAGCAGACGTCCTCCTGACCTACCTGATTACATGAGAGCTTATATAAAAGTTCTTTTTAAAGAGTAATAGAAAACTACATAAACAAGCTGAGGTATGGATTCTTGAGTCTACGTCGAATTCCAACCTCAGCTTTATTTTTTGTTCTTCTCATTATTGAAGTCTACCCGTTCTAAGCAAACCAATTATACTTGATGCGGTTGCAAGTGGTCGAATTGCACTTTCCATTCTCATGAAGTTTTCGTGGTCTGTTGCTGCATGTGTGAGCATTTCATCTTCACCCATTGTTGATAATCTGAGTAGATTCCATAAATGGATTCCATTCCCGCTTGGTACAGCTTGATCATTCAACTGCACGGGTCTTAGGACAAGCTCCTCATGCCGTTCTCCCGTCATGGCATATCCGCCACCAGGAAGTTTGAACGCTCGCTCACAATAACGTGCCATCGACTTTGCTTGAAGGGAGAATACAGGCATTTTAGTTGCCTTAAAGAGTTCTATTAATCCCCATATCACATAAGCATAATCTTCAAAATATGCTGGACCAAGATGTTTGTCACCAATGAAACCTCTTAACATTTCATCTGGCCCATCATTTCCACCAATCCGCTCTAAAATATTCATTGCCTGTCTAATGTACTCATCTTCCTTTAAGATTGCACCAGACCTTGCCAGTGCTGCTACCATTAACCCGTTCCATCCCGTTAACACTTTTTTATCTATGCTTGGTCTAACTCGCTCTAGGCGCCTTTTATAAAGGTCTTTTCGTACAGTCTTCCAAAGATCATCGTCCATCTTACCTGAACATTCAATTCGGTTTGGAATCCACTTTCCTTCGAAATTAGGTTTTCCCATCACACCGATCATGCCACTGACCGCTCCGGCTAACCCTTCTCCAACAACGCCTTGAATTTGTTGAGGTGTCCAGAGGTAATAATGACCTTCATACCCTTCTGTATCAGCATCTTGGGCTGCATAAAAACCACCACCAGGAGCTAACATTTCATTATTAAGGTACTCTATTAACTCATGTGCTGTTTCTGCATACCCAATACGCCCTGTGAGTCGGTAGGCTTCTGTATAGGTAAAAATAAGCAGGGCGTTGTCATAAAGCATTTTTTCGAAATGAGGTATAATCCATTTTTCGTCTGTTGCATACCGCATAAAACCAAAACCAATTTGGTCATATAAACCACCTTGACGCATCATCATGAGTGTATTTTCAGCAGCATTACGTACCCTTGGAAGGTCGAAAGCTTCACTTGCATATAATGATGCCAAGACATAATGTGGCATTGGGAATTTAGGTGCTTTGGAAAACCCGCCGTACTCGGGGTCATAGTTTTCCATCATTGCATCTAGTACATTTCTAATTGAGGTACTTCTATTCACTACAGGGCCTGAATCAGCAGACTGTAATCTTGACGCACCTTTATGTACACGATCACAAAAAGCGTTGACCTTTTCGCGGTCATTGTCATATATATCTTTAGCTTCATTAAGAACTCTTTTAAAACCTTTCATACCATTTTTATCATCTTTAGGGATGTATGTTGCAGCAAAAAATGGTATTCCATCTGGTCTTAATAAAAGATTCAAAGGCCATCCACCACTTCCTGTTATCTCTTGGCAGTATGTCATATATACATGATCGATATCTGGGCGTTCCTCGCGGTCTACTTTTATAGATACAAAATTCTCATTAAGTACTTTCGCAACCCCCTCATCTTCAAAGGATTCATGAGCCATTACATGACACCAGTGGCAAGTTGAATAGCCTATACTAATTAGAATTGGTTTATCCTCAGCTTTAGCTTTATCAAAGGCTTCCTGGCCCCAAGGATACCAGTCAACGGGATTCTTAGCGTGTTGAAGTAAATAGGGACTTGCTTCATCTATTAATCTATTGGTTCTTACATTTGTCTGCATACAATCACTTCCTTTTATATGTAATGTAAGATACCCTATTCATCGATAGTTTATTGATTAATCTACTAAATAATTGAAATGGTCTATGGAATAATGTTATTCTCAATTTAAGGAAATCTAATTTTAGTTCAGAAAGGTCGTATGATTATGATTGCAATCCAAATTGCCAGCAGTACCGAATGGCAGTCCATCTGTGATTTATTTGATGTTAAGCAAACACATTCCACACCTTATGGTCCTTACTTTGACACAATAATTCAAGGGCAGTCTTGCCGTTTATACTTTTCGGGTTATTCAAAAACGAAGGCTGCTGGTGCCGCTCAGTACGCAATTAGTACATGGGGACCCACGCAAATTTTTGTTTGTGGAACGTGTGGTGGTGTAAGCAGTAGTCTACACCCCGAAGATATAATCATAGCCAGTGAAACTGTGTTTTATGATTGTATTGATCGTTTCACAATTTCTGAAGCACCTTTTTTCCCTTATTTAGACTCTAAACTCGACACAAAAAGATTAGAGTATTTAAGAGCACTAGGCATTAAGTTTGGTCGTATCGCAACAGGGGATCAAGATATAGATTTATTAATTAGGCAGTCTCTTGAACCGCTCGGAGTCATAGCTGCCGACTGGGAATCTGCTGCTGTCTCACACATTTGTTCATTAAATGATACACCTTTAACGGTTATTAGAGGTGTTACTGACATTCCAGGATATAATGGTGCTTCCATGGCAGACCAAGCTGACAGTTATTATGCACTTACACCTCGTATTATGGATCGTATTTTAAACACTGTTCTCCCAGAACTTATAAAAAAGAGTGACTTATGATTGAATAAATTTGTGAAATACAGGCAAGTAGCTGGTCGATACAGTACTTGTAAACTTGTGTTCAGACAATAAAAAAACGCTAGACATAAGGAATTACCTTAAGTCTAGCGTTTTACTATTTCATTAATAGGTTGAGCGCCGATTCAAGTGGTACCGACACTTCTTTCATTTCCATATCATAATAATACATAACAAACGAACTACCATTCATGTATGCTTCTGGGAATGACTCAGGTCCAGTGATTGGATTCGTCATTTCACCTGTTAAAGATGCATCTACCATTTCGATGAATGCTGTTTGCTCTTCAACATTAAGTGCTTTCCATAACTCGTGGAATAATATTGGTTCACCTGTTTTCATATTAACTGTAAAACTAGTGAACAAATGATATGTCTTTTTTCCGTCACCCGCAGGATCTGTTGTGAAATCAAATCGAATTGAAATCCAGTCATCGGATTGATGAACCACATTGTAATGACTTTCAACCACATTGGCTTCACCAGCTAATAGAGAATGTTCTGACCTGAAAGCTTGAAGAATTGTCATATTAACTCTTTCTTCAGCAATCTTGTCCGTCATCCCTCTTACGGTTGGATAGGAAATCTCCATTTCTACTGAATCTCCTAAAACCGTCAATTTCTCAACTGTTGTGACGTCTTCTATCGTAATCACTTGAGGTGTTTCTTGCTCTACTGTCTCAGACTGTACTTGCTCTGCTTCAGTGGCTTCAACTGGTGCTGTACTTTGAGTGCACGCGGCTGTTGAAAGTGCCAACGCAACCAATAAAACACTCGCTGCTAATCTCTTGCGCATATGTATCCTCCCTGTTTAATCAATCAGAACAATCATACCAGATTTCAAAATTTATACAAGGGATTAGGGATTACAATTTCTTTTCAAAAGTGTGATGTATTCGTCATGGCTATTACGATTTTTTGACAATTAAATACCCCTTCGGCAATGTTGCTGAAGGGGTATTTATAATCTTAGTTTTAATTCTTAACTATTTTTCAGTTTTCTTAAGCTTTTCAGGCATTTGTGGTTGGTAAGAAAATAGAGTGCTATGCTTAACTTTATCAGCATTTGCAGTCTTTAGTGCTAGTTGTGCTACCGCCTTCATCATTAGATTCTTCATTTGCCAATCTCCTTTCTATATAACTCCAATGGAAGCGTGACAGCTTCCAAAAATACACCCAAAGCAAACAACCCAAGATACTTAGTTTTAATATCTAATACTGCTATCCCAACTCCAAGTATTAGGAAGAGTAACACTATCTGAATACTTTTTCTCCTAAAGCTAACTCTCTCATCTTCACTAACTGGTCTCGTCACCACTGAAACAGGTGAGTATTTATGTACCAAAATTGTGGAAGCTACTAAAATTGCCACACTTAACCATGGATAATTCTCTATTGATAGTACTCGACATAAATAAATATCTACTAACATAAAACTCAAAATCAGAGCAAAGCACTTAAACACCGAATCTGCATGATACCCACCTGCATATAATCTTAAAGTGCTGAATGAAATCATGAATATAATAGCTTCATCTGCACGACCCATGGCCATACCGACAAGCAACAAACCTGCTATTTCAATCAATGATATGAACATAACTTCAAGACCATACTGATAAATTGTCACGTCATCAAAATCGATTATATCGTTGTTTACAAGTGATCTAGTTATCTGCCTCGACATTCTTTGAACCATGTTTTCAAGCCTCCTCAACATCACTATTTTCATACTATATTAAGTAATCTGATTCCAATAGCAACTCGACACAATTGGGACTTGAATGATCATATTTGGACAAAAAAAGAGACCTTTTCAGGTCTCTTTCAATTATTAAAAGCTACATATTTTCATTTACATTTATGGTTTCATAGGGAATTGCAACATTTAACAAGAACTCACCATTCTTAGAGTTAATCTTAAATATTCCATCGTATTTTTCAACTACAAACTTTATGTTCTTTAATCCATATCCATGATTTTTCGCATCATCTTTAGTTGTTCGATAGTTTTCTTTGATTCGTTGCTCATTAAAACTGTTCTTGATTTTTATTACTACATAATCCATTTCAGTATAAATGTTTAAATCTATGGATTTTTGATCATGCAAATCCATACAAGCTTCTATTGCATTATCCAGTGCATTTCCTAAAACTATCGATAAATCTATTATTTTAATTGACATGACCTCAGGTAAATCAACTTTACAATTAAATTCAATATCATGTTCTATCATAACATTATACTTGGAACTTAATAATCCTGATATTCCAGGATATTCTGTACTTGATGCTATGTTAAACAAGTTTGCGTTTTCAACTACATCAGCAACATAGTCTTTTGCAGGTTCAATTTTCCCTTGCTCTAACATCCCATAGATACAACCGATATGATGATTAAAGTCATGTCTAATCGATTTCATTTGATCATTAATATCTTCTATGTGATTTAAATAGAAAATCTGTCGCCTGTACTCTTCTTCTTGGAGCTGCCAATCTCGTTCTCTCATTGAATATGTTATAATACTTTCAGTCATTTTTACAACTAACAATGTTATTAACACAATTCCTAATAGAACACCAATAGCAAAGTATAAATCATTAACTAAGGCACTTGTTTGTTTAAAATAAATTTCACCAGCTAACACAATAAATGCAATGTTAATTAATAGGACTAAAATTATTCTATATAGCTTACGTGGATCCATTGACCTCACATCTCTGAATCGAGTCATTAATAGATGGGCTGTTACTAAGAAAATCAGTTTTGAGATAATTCCGAAAACCAACCGACTTCCACTATCTTGAATAAAACTAAAGTTGTCTGTACCTATAACAGAAGATAACCCTATAGCTGCTAAGTAATCTGAAACTCCCATTGCTATAAAACATACAATTGCCAAAACTATAATTCTAATAACTACACCATTAAAAATCAAGTAGTATGTTAAAAAAACTAATGCCATTTTAATAAACATCGCTGGACCACTAATTAACCCTACTGAGTGATCAATAAAGAGATTAATTGCAATTAAACCTATTATTAAAACATAGTTTAAGTACTCTTTTTTTAATCTTCTCTCAAAAATATTTGAGAAAACATAGTACAACACTATATACTCGAACAAATATAATATAATTTCAGTATATATTGAAAAATTTAACAATATCGCACCCTCCCACTAATCAAACAATCGCCTCTCAATCGCAGCCTTTACAGGCTTAATGTATGCTTTACTTACTGGGATATCATGATAAAACTCACCTCTTAAACTGATTACCTTATCTCTGTAAGATGCA
>Ga0209272_10000513_pt1 | contig 31129 bp, 28 predicted proteins | sample tdDd002_FD_187125 | JGI IMG/M metagenome (GOLD analysis project Ga0209272, IMG submission 187125) | Marine sediment microbial communities from the Atlantic coast under amendment with organic carbon and nitrate - tdDd00.2 (SPAdes)... | ecosystem: Environmental > Aquatic > Marine > Coastal >... | reverse complement strand
GTGACTGTTACGGATTTGGTCTTGTTTACAGTGGCAACCATCAGTGTCTTGTAGAAGTCAGTCCATATAATCTTACAAGAGTGCATATGGGCATCAGTCCATTTGATTTCAGATGGACTCTTGATAAAGGTGAACTCTTTCAAACGCCTGAAGTCATCATGACTTATACTCCTAATGGATTAAGTCAAATGAGTCATCAATTTCATTCAATGATTAATAAACACATCATCAAAGAGCAATGGCAAAATACTGAAAGACCCATTCTATTTAACAATTGGGAAGCCACTTACTTTCAATTCAACGAAAAGAAATTGGTCAACTTGGCTAAAGCCGCTAAAAATCTTGGTATAGAACTATTTGTCTTAGATGATGGATGGTTTGGTAAAAGAGATGACGACCGAAGTAGCCTTGGTGATTTCTTTGAACATAGAAAAAAACTACCAAATGGTTTATCTGGATTAAGTAAAAAAATAAAAGCGCTTGGCCTTGATTTCGGTATTTGGGTTGAACCTGAGATGATTTCCATTGATAGCGAACTTTATAAAAAACATCCGGAATGGGCTGTGAAATTATTAGATCGTTCCCCTTCACTAGGTCGTTATCAATTGGTACTTGATATGACCAATCCCGATGTTGTTGAATACTTGTTTAATGCACTAAAAAAAGTATTCACAGATGGCAGTGTTAAATATGTCAAATGGGATATGAATAGAAATTTCAGTGATGTTTATTCAAATCATCTAAGTGATAAACAACAACGTTCATTCAATCATAGATACGTTCTAGGATTATACGATCTACTCAATCGACTGACCGACAAGTTTCCACAAATACTCTTTGAGTCCTGTTGTTCAGGCGGTAATCGTTTTGATCTTGGCATGCTTTACTATATGCCTCAGACATGGACAAGCGATAACACGGATGCTTTAGAAAGACAGAGTATTCAGTACGGTATGTCACATCTGTTTCCACTCAGTGCGATGGCAGCACATGTCAGTGGTGAACCGTCACACCAAGTACTTAGAAACACCCCCATAGAAAGCCGTTTTAACGTTGCTGCCTTTGGTGTTCTTGGATACGAGATGGATATCACCAAACTCTCTGTCTTTGAGAAAAAAGTCATTAAAAATCAAATTGTATATTATAAAAAACATCGAAAATTGTTGCAGTATGGCAGATTCACCAGACTTCAATCTCCTTTTGAGCACAATCAGTCTCATTGGATGGTAACAAACGACAACCAATCAGAAGCCATTGTAGGATACTATCAGAAGTTACAGGAGAGCAATTCTGGTTTTGAAGCCCTGAAGCTCAAACATCTTAATACAGACTATGATTATGATATTATCAACCGAAAACAATACATTAATGTTCGTCACTTTGGTCCCCTTATCAACGATGAGATTCCAATTGATATTAAGGTAAACGGTCTTGTACATAATATGGTCAGTAACCGTTACATGTACGAAATCGAGAAACATACATATACAGTCCCAGGAGATCAATTGATGTCGATTGGTCTTTTACCACAACATCAGTTTGTTGGTACAGAACTCAATGAAAATATACGTTATGTTGGTGATTTCGGATCACGAATATATTACCTTCTATCTAATCAGGAGAAATAACATGACTAAACTATCAAAGAAAATTCGCATTTATTATGCCCTTGGTCAATTGGGTTGGTCAATACTGGCATCTATCATCGGAACATGGTTAATATACTTTTATTTACCTCCAGAAGGTTCTGGTATTGATATTGTAGTGCCACAAGGTAGTATCTTTTTAGGAGTTACATTGATTGGTATCATTACCGCTTTTGCAACATCCATTGATGCCATTACAGATCCATGGATAGCCAATAAAAGTGATAAGTCCACTCATCCATTAGGTAGAAGAATACCATTTATGAGAAAAAGTGCTTTCCCTTTTGCGATGTTACTTGTACTTGTTTTTATTGTGCCTTATCAAGGTGATGTTCATATTTTTAACTCATTATGGTTATTTATCATCTTTACACTTTATATCATAGCCTATACAGCATATGTTGTACCCTATACCGCACTATTAAGTGAGCTTGGTGACTCAAAAGAAGAAAGAATTGACTTATCAACGTATATTTCGGTGACATGGTTTTTAGGATTGGTTATAGCCACTTTTGCACCTAGTATATGGGATATTTTACTTCAAATCTTTGATATTTCAAAGACACTTGCGATGCAAATAACATTTGGATTCTTAGGTGTTGTTGCACTTATATTTATGTTAATCCCGGCTTATGGCATTGACGAGAAAAAATACTGTACTGCACCTGCAACCAATTTGGATATGAAAAAATCTATTAAATCTGTCTTTGCGAATGTTGATTTCAGATATTTCCTATTAAGTGAATTGGGTTATTGGTTGTCTAACGGATTCTTCCAAGCGACACTCGTTTATTACATCACTGTTTTGGCTTTACAGAAAGAAAGCAGCGTTGGTTTAATCGTAACTTCCGTTGGTATATTATCATTCTTACTATACCCTGCAGTCAACAAACTCAGTAAGAAATATGGTAAGAAGAAACTTATGATTGTGTCGTTTTTCTTCTTGATAGTTTCTTTCTTGTATATCTCGATTTTAGGGAAACTGCCGTTTTCAGGCATCGTACAACTGATTCCAGTTATTGTGTTCTTTGCAATTCCTAGTGCTATATCAGGTGTATTACCCAATGCAATCATTGCAGATTGCGCTGTATACGACGCTTATGAAACAGGACAAAACAAAGAAGCTCTTTACTTTGGCGTTCGTTCGTTTTTAAGTAAAGTGGGTATCGCCTTGTCTACACTTATTTTACCGTCTGTCTTAGCGATGGGAAAATCAGTTGAAAACGACATCGGCATTAGAGTTTCAGTACTCATAGCAGCTGGTGTGGCATTATTCTCACTGATTGTATTCTTGAAATATGACGAGAAACGCATTGATGAAAAAATGCAAGAATCAAATGTAAGTTAGGAGTAAATATGTACGGGTTTTCTTACTTCAAAACAAATTCAGAAGCACTATATATGCTTACAAGTGATGACGGGTATAATTGGAAACCTTTTAATAACGGGTCAGCTGTCTTGACTGGTACTGTTGGTGAAAAGACCTTAAGAGACCCATTTGTATTTAAAGACCAACAAGGTGTCTATCATCTCATTAGTACAAACGGGTGGCAAAGCAGCTCTATTGTACACACCACTTCAACAGACCTGTTAAATTGGACTGATCAGAAGTTTTTACCTGTTATGGGTGATATAAAAGGGGTTTCTAATACTTGGGCTCCTGAATGTATCTATGATTCAAAGGCTGATACTTATATGATCTATTGGTCCTCAACTGTTAGAAAGTCCATTTTCTCAAAGAGGAGAAATCATAGAATCTGGTATACAACAACAAAAGATTTTAATCGTTTCACTGAGTCAAAGGTATTATTTGACCCTGGATATAACGTGATTGATGCTTCCATAATAAAGTATAAGTCCCAATACCTCATGGCTTTTAAAGATGAAAGAGGACAACATCTTTTTCCTAAATACAAAGGCATTAGAATGTGTACATCTGACAGTCCCCAAGGTCCTTTTAAAAACATTACAGACATAATATCTCCAAAGCCAGTTGAAGGACCTAGTCTTTTTATAATCGAAGATAAGTTGGTTATGTTCTATGATTATTTTACAAAAGGTCGATACGGTGCTTCATCAAGTCTTGATGGTAATCATTGGCAAAATGTAGATGACAGTTTCAACTTGCCAAACGACCTAAGACATGGTGCAGTATTTAAACTATAAAAAAAAGACTTTAAGGCAATATACTGCTTTAAAGTCTTTTTATGTCATTACTACTAAACTACTCTTTATCGTCTTTCATACTATTTGAGATAATCTTATATAACTCTGGTGCTTTCTTTTTTAAACTTACAGGTTTTAATTGTTTGTCTGTTGTTGCATGTTTTGTAAAACCTTCTACAAGGAGTTGATCCGTAGCAACATCATAGACTTGATATTTGAGTGTGATTCTTACACCTTTGAACTCATCTACAGATGTTTTAACATAAACTTCTTCATCATATTTTGCCGGTGCAATATACTTACAGCCTACTTCAATTACCGGGATCCAAAAACCTTCATCTTCTAATTGTTTGTACGGATAACCCAATGATCTAAAAAAGCCACTTCTTGCTTGTTCAAACCAAGTGATGTAATTACCATGGTAAATCACACCCATTTGATCCGTTTCTTCATATCTTGGTCTAATAAATTCTTTGTGAAAATACATAATACACCCCTTTCTCAAGTATTATAACATACTTGTAAAAGATATTAAGAAAGATTAAATCACCTTTCAAACTATACCGTTTTCGTATATAATGAAAATAAGTAAGGAGGATTTTATGAAATTGAAATATCTCATACCGATCATTTTCCTACTCATCATCGGTATCTTTGTTTACGGATTTATTCAGGATACTTCTACCACTGAGGAATTTTCACAACTCAGTCACTACGACTATGCTACTTTTTCAGCTGGTTGATTTTGGGGTGTCGAATCGGGATTCGAAAAATATATCGGTGTCATTGATGCTGTTTCTGGTTTTACCGAAGTTGAATCTGATACACCTGTATATGAACTTGTTAGTTTGGAATCAGAAGCTGTCAGAGTTTATTATGATCCTCGTATACTCAGTTACGAAAATGTATTAACAATTTACTGGGATTATTTAAATCCAGACGATGATTTTACAACATGTTATGCCAAAGTCTTTTATGAAACAGAATCAGAAAAAGAACGTGCAGAACGTTATTTTTCTGATCTCACTAAAGATGTAAAAATTCTAAGTGCCGCTGGTTTTCACATTGCGAAAGACGAGCATCAGGATTACTACCATACAGAACCAACCATCGATTTCCATGAGACACTTGGAGACGGTTGGAATAAGGAGGCCAAAATAGCTATGTTAACTGAATTACAACGACAAGTCACTCAAGAAGAAGGTACAGAGCCACCTTTTGATAATGCTTATTGGGATAATAAAGAACCTGGCATCTATGTGGATATAGTTTCCGGGGAAGCCTTATTTTCTAGTACTCATAAATATAAATCTGGGACTGGATGGCCAAGTTTTTATGATATATTAAAACCTGATAATTTTCAGTTTCTAGATGACAACAAGTTATTTGCTACCCGTACAGAAGTACGTAGTAAACTCGGGAATTCACATTTAGGGCATCTTTTTAATGACGGTCCTGAACCAACCGGTTTACGGTATTGTATGAATTCTGCATCACTACACTTTATTCCAGTTAAAGATATGGAAAAAGAGGGTTATGGCGCATACCTATATTTGTTCAAGTAATAACTCCTAATCACTCATAGAAGAAACGCTCTTTCGAGCGTTTTTTTCTATTTCAAAACTTATTTCATCTAACATCGTTATGTTTTTAACAAAGCATTTGTATTTTTCTTTCTTTTCTAAATTATCAGAATATACTGTTTTAAACTATTACAAAGAATTAACACTAAAACGTGTTGTAATTATCTATTTAAAGAGTATAATACAAGTCGTAAAGAATGTTAATTATTTAACGAAAGGATTATGGAGATGAAAAAATCAGATATTAGAGTACTTGGTTTGGCATTATTCGCTATGTTTTTCGGTGCTGGTAACTTAATTTTTCCACCAGCAATTGGTAACATGGCTGGTCAAGATTGGTTTCTTGCTATGATAGGCTTTTTTATAACAGGAATTGGTATGCCGGTTCTAGGTATTGTAGGTGTTATTAAGGCTGGCGGTTCAATAAAAGACTTTGGAAAACATGTTGGAGAAAAATTTTCAATTGTATTTGGTTTGGCAGTTGTATTAATTCTTGGACCATTTATGGGTGTTCCTAGAACAGGTGCTACAACATTTGAAATGGGTATTGCTCCCCTTCTACCGAACATCCCTGTTGTATTGGTAATTGGTATCTTTTTCTTACTCACATGGTTATTATCGGTTAAACAAAGTTCTATTATAGATATTATAGGCAAATGGTTAACACCTGTTTTAGTTATTTTACTCGTGTTCATCGTTTCAATGGGAGTTATCAATTCAATCGGTGACCCTATAACACATAGTAATACAGCATTTAAAGATGGATTCACAGGTGGTTATCAAACAATGGATTTATTCGTTTCTATTATGTTAGGTGCCATTATTCTCAAAACCCTTATCAGTAAAGGGTACACAAAACAAAGTGAATTCTTCTCAATAACTTGGCGTGCAGGCATTATTGCAGCAATAGGACTAGGTACAATCTATGGTGGTTTACTCTATTTAGGAGCTACTGGTCAAACTTTATTGGCTGATGTAACCACTAGACCTATGATGACTGTAACTCTTGTGAACGCGATTCTCGGCAATATGGGCAGTATATTATTAGGCGTGTGTGTTTCTTTTGCTTGTTTAACCACTTCAATCGGTATCACAGCAGCTGCTAGTGAGTTTATCGATGAAATCACACCACAAAAGATTAAATACAATTTAATTGTTACTGTCAGTGTGATTGTTTCAGCAATGATGGCAATGGGTGGCGTTGATTTCATTGTAACAATCGCCGGACCGATACTGGCTATTATTTATCCACTCGGTATCGTATTGGTTATTTTAAATATTGCATCTGATTATATAACATATAAAGCTTGTTTCAAGTGGACGGTCATCGCTACCAGTCTCATCAGTATCCCAATGGGTATCAGTGAGTTCGGATTCTTCAAAGAAATGATTGATCCTATGATTCAAGCGTTACCATTTTCAGATCTTGGTTTACCATGGTTGATACCAGCATTATTTGGTTATGTCGGATCATATATTTATTTCAAATTGCAAAGTCAAAACAGAAGAAACAGAAAAAGAATGCAACCTCAATTTTAAACTAATACCCAGTGTTTTCACACTGGGTATTTTTTATAACTTTAAACCATAATATAAGTGCGAACACAATTTTCCATCTAAATCTGCTATATCTTTTAATCTACCCCACTCTTCAAAATCAAACTTTTCAAGCAATCTAATACTTGCAGTATTGACTTCAAGTAAAATGGCTACCACCGTTTTATAATTAAGTTCTCTGGCCCGATCAATCATAAACTCCAATAACTTGGAACCTATCCCTTTTCGTAAATGACCTTGATGTATATAATAACTGACTTCAACGGTATCTTTCATTGCTCTTCTACCAGGTCTGTAAGCAGAAAGGTAAACGTACCCAATCACTTGATCATCTTTTTCTATAACATAAAGCGGATATTCTTTGTTTTGATGACTTTCAAACCAAGGTATTCTTTCTTCTACAGAAAATGTTTCTAAATCTGCAGTACTTTCCTTAGTCATGATGGCTTGATTATAGATATCCGTCATTGCATTTAAATCATTTCTACCTGCTATTCTAATTTTCATAATGTCCCCCTCTTTACATTATACAATAAATGACTATTTATAAAAGAGCACACTACTCAATAAAAAAAAGACAACCCATCACAGGTTGTCTTAATATTTTAAATTAGAATACTCTTGTTCTACCTTCGTATACAATACCTTTGTTAGAATCTAAAGTAATTTCTTGACCATCTTCAATTTTTTGAGTGGCATTCTTAGCACCAACAACTGTTGGGATTTCTAAGTTAAGAGCTACAATAGCACCATGAGAAGTATATCCACCTTCTTCAATTACCATACCAGCAGCTTTTTCGATGAATGGCATTAAGTCTCTATCTGTTACTTGAGTAACGATGATATCGCCTTCAGTGAATTTTTCTTTAGCATCTTCAACTGAGTTAACAACACACGCATTACCAGTTACTGCAGTTCTACCTAAACCTAAACCTCTTAGTAAGATTTCACCAACAATTTCAACTTTCATTAAGTTAGTTGCACCAGTTACTCCGATTGGAACACCAGCAGTGATAACTACTAAGTCACCTTTTTTAATTAATCCAGCTTCTTTAGATTTGTTGATTCCCATTTCAAAGATTTCATCAGCAGAAGTTGCCATATCTACTAAAACAGTTTCAACACCCCATACTAAAGCTAATTTTCTTCTAACTCTCTCATTAACTGTAGTTGCTACAATTGGAGCTTTAGGTCTGAATTGAGATACTTTTCTAGTCGTAAATCCAGAAGATGTTGCAGTAATAATTGCAGCAGCATCTAAATCTTGAGCTGTATTACATGTTGCATGAGAAACAGCAAATGTTACACCAGCTTCAACTAAATCAATAGCTTTTTTCTTTAATAACGCTTTGTAATCAATAGATTGCTCCATTTTTAATGCAATACTTGCCATAGTTTGTACTGATTCAACTGGGTATTTACCAGCAGCTGTTTCACCTGATAACATAATAGCATCTGTACCATCTAAGATTGCATTTGCAACATCAGTTACCTCTGCTCTAGTTGGTCTAGGATTTCTTTGCATAGAATCTAACATTTGAGTAGCAGTGATAACTGGCATACCCGCTAAGTTACATTTCTTAATCATTAACTTTTGAGCCAATGGCACATCTTCAGTTGGAATTTCAACACCTAAGTCACCACGAGCAACCATGATACCATCAGAAACTCTGATGATTTCATCTAAGTTATCAAGACCTTCTTGGTTTTCTATTTTTGAGATGATGTGAACATCACCATTTTCACTTGATTCTAAAATTTTTCTAATTTCTAATACGTCTGCAGATTTTCTTACGAAAGAAGCAGCAATAAAGTCAATACCATTTTCTAAACCAAAACGGATATCCGCTTCGTCTTTAGGTGTGATTGCTGGTAAATTAATCTTAACACCAGGTACGTTAACACCTTTATGGTTCTTAACTTGTCCAGTATTCATGATAGTTGTAATAATATCATTACCTTCAACTCTTTCAACTCTTAATCCAACTAAACCGTCATCAATTAGAATTGTATCACCCTTAACTACATCAGCAGGAAGACCTTCATATGAAATTTGACATTTCTCTTGAGTACCAACAAATTCATCAGTTGTTAAAGTAAAAGTTTCACCTTCTTCTAAAATAACCGCTTCGTGGAATTTACCCGTTCTAATCTCAGGACCTTTAGTATCCAATAAAATAGCAACTGGCTTATTTAATTCTTTTCTAACTTCTTTAATCATTTCAATTCTTGCTAAATGCTCAGCATGATCACCATGTGAGAAATTTAATCTAGCAACATTTAAACCATTTTCTACAAGTTTAGAAAATACTTCTTTACTTTCACTTGCAGGTCCAATGGTACAAACAATTTTAGTCTTCTTCATTTTTATACTCTCCTCTTAAATTGATAGCATTTGAGCTAATTCATACATTTCCTTATTTAAACGATCATTTGGTTTTGTTGCTTCTTCTAATGGTACATCAATGATATCATCTCCATCGATACCAACGGCTCTACCGCCTTTACCTTCTATTAGTAACTCTACTGCCTTGTTACCAAAACGACTCGCTATAATACGGTCGAAGGCTGTTGGAATACCACCACGTTGTAAGTGACCAATAATCGAAACACGCGTTTCCATACCTATCTTATCTTCAATGGCTTTGGAAACCTCATATGGTTTACCAACACCTTCTGCTAATAAGATGATATTATGTAACTTTCCTCTATTTCTGCCTTGAATCAGTTTTCTACAAACTTCATCAATGTCAAACTCTATTTCTGGAATAAGGATGCTTTCAGCGCCTCCTGCTAATCCAGCGTGAAGTGCTATGTCTCCACAATGTCTACCCATAACTTCTACAATATTCGCTCGGCCGTGAGAAGATGATGTATCTCTTAGATTACCTATAGCATTAACCACTGTATTAATTGCAGTATCAAATCCTATTGTATAATCTGTATAAGCTAAATCATTATCAATGGTTCCTGGTATACCGATTGTTGGGAATCCATTTTGCCATAGTCTGTATGCTCCTTTATAAGAACCATCTCCACCACAAACAACTAAACCGTCAATGTTAAACATTTTCAACATATCCAATCCTTTTTGGAATCCTTCATCTTCAACAAACTCTAAACAACGAGCTGATTGTAATATCGTACCACCTCTATGAATAATATCTCCTACAGAAGAAACATCCATATCAAAGATATCTCCTTCTAATAGACCTTGATAACCTCTTCTAATTCCCGATACTTTTAGTCCTTTAAAAATTGCTACACGAACAACTGCTCTTACTGCGGCATTCATACCCGGTGCATCGCCACCACTTGTTAATATTCCGATTCTTTTCATATACTCACCTCAATCATTTTGGATGATCATCTCTCGCATGGTACGTTATCGTCCCGGTCGTTGTTTTTGTCCCGGATTATCACATCTATAATTTTATAATAAGAAGTGCAATAATTCAAATGAAATTGTACCTAAATCGTCACTTTTTACAATGTTTTATAGACTTTTTTACATGATAACGTTTTCTTTTTTTTATTTATTGGACGATCACGGCATCATTTCCTAAAATATCCTTTAATGTCCTTATCAAACGTTCACTACTATTTACCCATAAATGCTCTGGAGCTATCATTTTATTTTTAGTATCAGCGAAGTAAATCACAACTGGCATCTTTCCAGGGCTAGCTTTTAGTTCAGAAAGAATCTGTTGTAATAGGTCTTCATCTTTCGTAACCAACTTCAAAAACATCTTAGTTATTTTCGGTTTTTGCTGTACTTGTTTTATAGGTTTTTGCTGTACTTGTTTTGTAGATTTATGTTGTACTTGTTTCATAGCTGTTTTAGAAGACAAAAGTTCTCTAGCATTATTTTCATTTAATACCATCACATTATCAGCAATCAGTTTTGGATCTTCATCTTCTTTGAAGTTTAATCTTCCAACAACAATCACAAATTGATCTTCTTTTAATAAATGCATACATCGATCGTATATTTTAGGAAAAACAATGATTTCAATGGCATCATATAAATCTTCCACTTGGATAAAGGACATGATTTTTCCGGATTTTGTGGTCATATTTTTTTTATGAATTAACATCCCAGCTAGGTTAAACCGTTTGCCATCTTTCTTTCTTTGGAATAAAGGATCTTTGGCAGCTTCCTTTAACTCATTAAGATTCATTGAAGAAACCCGTTCAACCAATGACTTATGTTCATTTAAAGGATGTCCTGTTAAATACAATCCCAAAACATCTTTTTCAAAATTCAGCTTTACTTTTTCTTTCAGTTCATTAACATTCGCCATTTTCTCAAGCATGCCGGCATTCATATTGTCCATACCATCCATACCAAACAACGATAATTGGCCTTTTACATTTCTTCTCTTTTCATTATGAATAGCATCAACAATCTTATCAAATGAGGCAAGTAGTTGTGCTCTATTATGTTCAAATTGATCAAAAGCTCCTGCTTTTATCAAACTTTCAACTGCACGTTTATTCAGTTCCTTATGATCAACTTTTTCGCAGAAATCAGAGAAATCAGTAAATGGTCTGTGTTCTATTATAGAAGCAATAATACCTCTTCCAACATTTTTTACAGATTTTAGACCGAATCTTATTTTATCATGTTCTACAGAAAAGCTTCCATAACTATGATTTACATCAGGCGGTAAAATCTCTATCCCCATTCTATGACAGTCTTGAATATATCTAGCGACTTTAGATTGGTTTCCAATCATACTGGTCATGGATGCTGCCATAAACTCGACCGGGTAATGTGCTTTCAAATAAGCCGTTTGAAATGCAATGATACCATACCCCGCTGCATGTGATTTGTTAAATGCATACTTTGCAAAGTCTTCCATATCATTAAAGATTGATTCAGCAACTTTTGCTGGTACCCCTCTTCTGACACACCCTTCAACAACGACTTGTCCATCATCGTCTAATACACCATGAATAAAGATTTCTTTTTCTCTATTCATTACATCTTTTTTCTTCTTACTCATGGCACGTCTTACAATATCTGATCTACCATAAGAAAAGCCACCCAGTTCTCTTACAATTCTCATTACCTGTTCTTGATATACAATACACCCATAGGTAACGTCTAAGATTCCCTCTAACATCGGGTGATCGTATTTTACCAACTGAGGATTGTTTTTATTTAAGATATACTTCGGAATGGAATCCATTGGACCAGGTCTATAAAGCGAAATCCCGGCTATGATATCCTCTAATGAATTAGGTTTCAATTCTTTCATAAAACGAATCATACCAGCACTCTCTAGTTGGAACACCCCTTGGGTTTCACCGCGACCAATGAGCTCAAAGGTCTTTTTATCATCATATGCTTCATCAAATACAAACTCTATGTTTTGTTGTCTTTTTATATGAGCAGTGGTATCTTTAATAACTTTTAAAGTTCTTAAACCTAAAAAGTCCATTTTAAGCAAACCCAGTTCTTCTAATAATGTCATAGAAAACTGAGTTGTCACACTTTCATCTTGTAGATAAAGCGGTACATAATGATCTACAGGTAACTTTGAGACAACAACACCCGCGGCATGAGTTGATGCATGTCTTGGCATGCCTTCCACTGCTTGAGCCACTTTAATAACTTGACGAAGCTCACTGTTCTCATCGTACATCTGATGAAACTCAGGACTTTGATCAAGTGCTTTATCTAAAGTCATTCCAAGGGCAAATGGTACTGCCTTGGCAAGTTTATCGGCTTCACTATAAGGCAGTTCAACAACTCTTCCAACATCCCGAAGTGCCGCCTTCGCTGCCATCGTACCAAAAGTTATGATTTGAGAAACATGATCTTTACCATATTTCTCTATAACATAATCGATGACTTCCTGTCTTCTGGTATCTTCAAAATCTATGTCGATATCAGGCATGGTCACACGTTCTGGATTTAGAAATCTTTCAAAGATTAGATCATATTTCATTGGATCTACATCGGTAATATACAGCACATAAGCGACAATACTACCACCAACAGATCCTCTACCAGGTCCAACAGCAATATTATTGTCTTTTGCATATTTAATGAAATCCCATACGATTAAGAAGTAATCAGAAAAACCCATACCTGAAATGGTATTCAGTTCGTAGTCTAGTCTCTCAATATGTGATTCATAATCATCGTATCTATCTTTTAGTCCTTTTAAACAAAGCTCTCTTAAATAAGCATCATGGTCATCCCCTTCAGGCAAATGATACTCCGGTAAATGTCTAGATTCAAAATCAAAACTAACATTACATTTATCAGCAATTTTTTGAGTGTTTTCTATGGCTTCAGGTACATGAGAAAATAACATCATCATTTCTTCTGTACTCTTTAAATAAAACTCATCACTTGGAAACTTCATTCGTTTGGAATCACTGATATTTTTACCCGTCTGAATACAAAGTAAAATATCATGTACACTTGCATCAGTTTTATCCAAATAATGTACATCATTGGTTGCAACTAAAGGAACATCAATCTCCTTAGACAGTTTAATCAAATGGATATTAACTGACTTTTGTTCCATCATGCCATGATCTTGCATTTCAAGATAAAAGTCTTCACCAAATATTCTTTTTAGATTTAAGGCTATTTTTTTTGCCTTATCATAATCATTGTACATAAGTGCTTGTTGTACATCCCCCGCCAAACAAGCGCTAAGTACAACCAAGCCTTCTGAATATTGTTCCAGCAGAGTATAGTCTATTCTAGGTTTATAGTAAAAACCATGTACAAAACCTTCTGAAACCAACTTGATCAGGTTCTGATAACCAATATTATTTTTCGCTAAAAGTATCAAATGCCCACTGCTTTTATCCAAAGTAGCATCTTTTTCTGTATACGTTCTAGCTGCTGTATAAACTTCACAGCCAATAATCGGTTTGATACCATATTTCTTAGCTTCTTTATAAAAATCAACCGCACCGAACATAACCCCATGGTCTGTAATTGCCACCGAAGTCATATTCAACTCTTGAAGTCTTTTAAATAATGGTTTGATTCTCGCAAAACCATCTAACAAACTGTATTCAGTATGTAAATGTAGATGTGTAAATTGATTCATATGTTCTCCTTAAAAAGACCTTCATAGGTATGAAGGTCCATTCGTTACTGATTGACATTTTGATCCCATAATGTGTTCATCATTTCAATCACCGTTATTGGTAATTCTGAATATCTGTTCAAAGCTAACTCTTCAACTCTTACCGTGTTTCTTTTAACACTTGCTCTTTCAAACTTATCTGCGTCACTATCACTCATCAAGTTTAAATCTAGGATAGGCAAACTACCCCAGTTGCTTGGAATATATTTGTCTAATTGCATTTCAATTGATAACAATTCATTGATTGCAACTATAGCACCGGTTTTATTAGAAGCATTCATTGGGACTACCAGATAATTGGTGTCCATCAATGTACCATTTTCAAATATAAAGCTTCTACCACCATCTGGATACAGTTCACCTTTGATTGCATCAGTTGTATATGCAAAATCATCTGTCATAGAAAAGTATAACTCACCTGATACAAAGTGTTCATTTACTTTATCAATACTCTTAAAATAACTGCCTTCGTCTTTTAAGATATAACTATCCAATAATACCAAATAATCTAAAGCAGGCTGAATTAAAGCTTTTAGTTCTGCTTCATCAATTGTTTCCGTATACAATCTCTTCAGATTTTCTTGACCGACTATCTCAAAGATAACAGTTCTTAAAAATTCTGAACCAACTGGATCCATCTGTGGATTTGGATACGTAAAAGTATTTGGATTTTCTTTTACGAACGCCATTAATTCAATCGTATCAATGGGATAAGTTTCTAATTCATCTTCATCGAATACAAAAACAAACTGTTCTCGACTAAATGCCACTCCAAAATTATCAAGTGGTTCACCATGTTCTGTAGATACATCTAAATCGAGTAAATTTATGTTTTCCTCTAAGTTAGGTATTTTATCTGCTATCTGATCATACAAGAAATCTTTTTCTTTAAGTTTTCTAAATTCATCATCACGAATTATCAGTAAATCCATCGAACCATCTTTTGTCTCATTTAATGCATCCATTTCCAACGTATACATAATGTCTTCAAAAGATAATATTTTCACATTAAGTTCAATGTCATAGACTTCTTTTAGCGTTTTATAAAATTTACTACTTAACCATGCTCTCATGGATTCATCTGAATCAGTTGTATATAAATTGACAACCGTACCATTGGCACTTTCAGTAATTAAATCCCAGTCTTTATCTGGGGTGGTTGCACCTGTAAGTATATCAGCGGTTTGACATGAAACCATTGTAAGTACCAAACAAACAATGATAAACATTGCCTTTATTTTTTTTATCATCTTGACCTGCCTTTATTATTCTATTAATAATATTATATAACAAAGCGTCATGGAATTGAACAAAAAGAACTAAAAAGCCTACTTAGAGGCTCTTCTTATCTTAAACTCTTCAATATTCAAATCAATGATTGAAATACCTGGATTTTTATATAAGTCTATTTCATAATAATTTTGTAATGTTTGACCATTAGAATCTTTTACGATTCTTACAACCGGACATAACATGTTTTTACTCATCACCTGACCTATATCACCAGTATTGAGTTTCACATACAATCCAATAGGATAATACCCTATCATTGTAATAAACTTTTTAACAATTTCTATATCAAATTGAGTATCAGCATGTTCTATAAGATATAAAACACCATGATAATAATCTACTTTGTCGCAATAAATACGATTTGATGTTATCGCATCAAAAACATCTGCTACAGCAACTATCTTTGCAAATATTGGAATATCATGTTTTGTAAGTTGGTGAGGATAACCTAATCCGTCCATTCTTTCATGATGAGACAATGCAATATTGGCAGTTTCTGAATCAAACTTCAATGTATCTCTTAAAATCTTATGACCATAGATAGTATGTTGTTGTATTTCTTTAAACTCTTCTTCGCTTAACTTATCAGGTTTATTGTAAACTTCTTGAGGTACAAGCATTTTGCCGATATCATGAATCAATGCACCTGATCCTAATTTCATTAATTTAGTTTGAGTTAAACCTAAATACACACCTGCTACAAGTGATAATACACAGACATTAACAGAATGTGATAACAAATAATCATCTATCGCACTTAGATTTGATAGATTAAGAACAACACGCTCATCTATTAATATAACACCAATCATTCTCTCTACAATTCTTTTAATTTTTTCGGCTTTTATTGAGTTGCCATCTAAAACTGTATCTAACATTTCTGCAACTATATGACTGGCTTCATTTCTTGTTTCATTGAGTATAATACTTTTTCTTTTCATGGCATTTTTTTCGAAAATACCAGCATGTTCTTGAACCGTGTTTTTTTCTTTTATGGGTTCATAAGAAACTTCTTCTATAAAAACAGTATTTTTATCTAAACTCTGAATACGTTCAATACGCTTCAAATTCAATCTCAATCCTTCTGAAAACAATGTCTTCCCATCTATATCATAGATAGGCTCTGCCAGAATCATATCAGGCTTTAAATCTTTAGACGCTACCTGACGTTTATTGGTTATCATAATATCCTCCGTAACAACATAAAACGAATTTCACCAAAATTTCACTCACCGTAAACATCAGTGTATTTCGACAAAATTCGACTCTATGTATATCATAAGATATTAGTTATAAAATATCAACAGTTTCGTGATTATACGTTCATAATATCTGTATTAAAAAATTGCTCTAACTTTTCTATCGCTTCTTCTTCATCTGGTCCTTTTACCGTTAAAGTAATCATACCTTCTTTTGGAATACTCATTGAAATAATACACATAATGCTCTTGCCATCAATATAGTCATCGTGGTAACATAATTCTACTTCAGATAAAAATCCATTTGTTAATTGAACAAATTTTGATGCAACACGCGCATGTAAACCTAATTGATTTTTTATCGTAAATTCTCTTTTAATCATCTTTGTCCTCCCTCTCTAATATCTCTAAAGCTATTTTTTCAATTTTTCTCAATCTGTGATTAACACCTGATTTCCCTATTGGCGGGCTTAATAATTCTCCTAATTCTTTTAGGCTAACATCGGTATTATTCAATCGAATCATAGCAATTTCTTTTAAGTTGTCTGCTAAACTTTCTAAACCATCATATTTTTCTATAATTTCAATATACTGTTTTTGTTTAACAGCTGCATCTACCATTTTTGTTAAATTAGCAGTTTCACAATTAACCAGTCTATTGACTTTATTTCTAACGGATTTAACAATTCTTGTATTTTCAAATGACATCAATGCTGTATGTGCACCAATAATATTTAATAAATCAACAATCTGATCGCCTTCTTTTAGATAAACAATGAAATTCTTTTTTCGCCCAATAACTCTTGAATGTAAATCATAGGTATTGATCAACTCACTTAATTCATTGGCATAATCTTCACGGTGGGTTATCAACTCCATATGATAACTCTTTTCAGGATCTGATAGAGAACCGCCACCTAAAAAAGTCCCGCGTATATAAGCTCGTTTACAACACTCGTCTTCAATCAGTTTCTTGGGCAATCCATTATTAATAATCAAACTCTCATCATCCATTATCATAATTTCTAATCGTTTTAAGATGTCAGTTGCATCGGTTATTTTTATTTGATAAGAATTATTTTTCCTTAGTACTGTATTTTTAACAACATCAATGACTGTATGTACATTCATACTGCGTTTGAACAACACAAATATTAAACGTGCAATAGCTGGATTTTCTGTTGTAATAAACAAATTTGTTTTGCCTAAACCTACGAGTTGAATGGTTCCACTCACTCTAACCAAGGCTGATAACTCAGCAAGTTGACAACATTTGCTATCCGATGTTCGTCTTGCCAATTCATTTTTTGTCTTTGATGAAAAAGACATAATTTCACCTACTCTTTATTTTCTTAAAGCTTCAATCGCTTTCTTAATAACTTTTTTTTCATCTTCATATTTTGCAATTTGCAACACTTTATCAATTGCTATAAAAGATGCTTTAACAAACCCCTCTGCCTCTAATGCACTTAGAACATAAGAATCTGCAGCCATCAAATACCAAGATACAGTCTTATGTATCACCTTATATTCTGTCCAAAAATTACTGAACGAATACGTAGTTGCACCTAAATAATCAACAATAGTGGCATCGATATTGGTTTCTTCCTTAACTTCTCTTACTGCAGTTTCTTCTAACGATTCTCCAATTTCTATACGACCTTTTGGTAAGACCCAATCGCCATTTTTCTTTTTTAGCATTAAAAAACCATTATTATGATAAACTATGCCTCCTGCACTTATCACTTTATTCATACAACACGTCCTTTTTATATAAGAATAGTATAGCATGAAAATTACAACTTCGTCACATTTTATGTAGCATACCAAAAAATACGATTCTAGTCTAGTATATTATACTATTTTAACATAATCTAAAGAAAACGCACCTGTAAACAGATTGGTATTTGAACTATTTAACCGACTTCAATTAACAGTATAAAGTCTAAATACTAATGGTCCATAATCGAAAAAAAGTACTACATAATAAATTATGTAGTACTCAATTTATTTATTCATCTATAATTCTTTTAAATATCTGTATAAAGTGGGTTCAGATATACTTAACTTCTTAGAGATATAGTTCATTGTGCCTTTTACTCTAAAAACTCCTTTTGTATCTAAAACTCTTAAAATTTCAATTTTTTCTTCAACAGACATCCTAGTTGGTTCTATTTTACTTTCTGCTACAACTTGATCAATCGTATTAAAAGTATATTCTTCAACCGTACCAAGTGCATTTGTTTCACTTTCTAAAGACTTAGGCAAAAATCCATCCATAAAGCTAACAATCCAATTATGTGCATTTACCAAGTCAGATACATTCATATTGACGCACATCATACCAATTAGTTTGTTTTCTGAATTCTTGATGAAAAGGGTATTTGCTTTTATGGTATTGCCCTTTTTAGAAGTATAATATCTTGTATTTGAAAAGTCAGTACTTGAATGTTTCTCACTGTGATATAAACCCAGTACATCTGTATATTGACCTTTTTTTCTACCGGTAATAACCGGATTGATTATCTCTTCAATAATACAAGTATCGTCTTGTACTTTATGGAGTACAATTTCACAGTCTTCAGCAACTAAATTTGCAATGAATACCATCATTTTCTTGTGTACTTCTAATAATCGATTGTTTTCTAAACTCATGAAATTACTCCACTGGTTTTAATTTAGCAGTAAAATGTCTTAATACAGGTGGTTGCCATAGAATCTCGTAACCTTTAATCTCTTCTCTTCTTTTCATAATGTTTTCAAGTGCTTCTACTATAACATCAAAGTGGGCTTGTGTATATGTTCTTCTTGGAACTGCCAATCTTGTAAACTCCATCTCAGCTTCTTGTTGCTCACCTGTTATTGGATCTAAATCCAATAGATAAGATCCTATATCACAACATCTGATACCTGCTTCAATATACAATTCACATGCTAATGCTTGTCCAGGGAACTCAGTGTAAGGAATGTGAGGTAGTATTTGTTTTGCATCTAAGAATACTGCATGTCCTCCAACAGGATATTGGAAAGGAATATCTCTTTCTCTTAAACACTCTCCAAGATACTCAATTTGACCAATTCTATATTTTAAGAAATCTTCTTCTAATCCTTCATATAAACCAATTGCTAAAGCTTCGATATCTCTACCATTAAGTCCACCGTAAGTAACAAAACCTTCATATGGAATTGTAAGACTTTTTACGTTAGTATAAAGGTCCTCATCTTCTTTAACACCAATAAGTCCACCCATGTTTACAATGGCATCTTTTTTAGCACTCATAGTAAATGCAGAGGCATAACCAAACATTTCTCTAGTAATTTCTTTTATTGATTTATCAGCGTAACCTTCTTCTCTTGTTTTTATAAAGTATGCATTTTCTGCGTATCTAGCAGCATCTAAGATAAGAGTAATCCCATACTTCTTAGCAATTTCATATGTTGCTCTCATGTTTGCCATAGAAACTGGTTGACCACCTGCACTGTTATTTGTGATTGTCATTATAATCAGACCAACATTTTCTTTTCCAACTTCGTTAATCTTTTCTTCTAATCTCACGACGTCCATATTACCTTTAAATGGCGAGTAGTTAAATGTATCTTTTGCTTCGTCTACAACTATATCTGTAGGAATAGCACCTAATAAACCAACATGACCTCTAGTTGTATCAAAGTGCATATTAGAAATACAAGTTTGACCCTTCTTTAAAAGGTTTGGAAGCAATACTTGCTCAGCTGCTCTACCTTGATGTACGGGTTGCATATACTTATATCCAAAAATGTCTGTTACAGCTTTTTGAAGTTTCTTATAGCCTCTTGCTCCTGCATAAGACTCATCACCTATCATCATACCAGCCCACTGCTTATCACTCATAGCACCTGTACCACTATCAGTTAATAAATCAATATAAACATCATCAGAATCAAGACCAAACACGTTGTAATTTGCTATTTTCAGTTTCTCAATTCTCTCTTCTCTTGTTGTCATCTTAAGAGTTTCTACCATCTTAATCTTGAACGGTTCTGCTATGTACTTTGCCATAATTTTCTCCTTCTCAAATAAGTAATCGATAACGCATGATAATTTTTTTACTATCATGATAATAATTTTATTATATCACTTTAAGTGTTATTGTCAATGGTATCCTCTACACTTTTGTAGCAGTAGCATATATTAAAACAAAAAAAGTTCAAATCGGATTTTATAGACACTAAGATATACCAATTACATTTGAGCTAAATCTATGAAATATAATTGACTGTTAACACATTACCTTATTAATAGATGTACATCCGGAATTTTAGGAAGAAAAAAACGAGTGCTGATTAGCACTCGTTTATTTGTCTACATATGTTTCTAAATATTTAACCAATTTAACTATATCGTGACGCACGTAACCTTGTTTCACTTCAATAAAATCGGCTTCCAAAACGCCAATATCTAACCTTTTAAAATGATTTTTATCTTTTTTCGTCAGCAACAGTAGTTTTGAGTCTTCTTTCTGATATCTGTCTTTGACTTCTTTTGAGACTTCATGATTGTTTGCAATCACATAATCAAATTGAATTGGTGCATGTTTATAAATTGCATCCAAATGATCTGCAATACTAAAATCATCGGTTTCACCGGGTTGCGTCATTAGATTGGCAACATATACTTTTTTAGCGGATGAAGCCATAATTGATTCGGTTATTCCCTCAACAAGTAAGTTTGGAATCAAACTGGTATACAAACTACCTGGACCTACAAATATAATATCAGCTTCATTAATTGCTTTAATTGACTGAGGTAATGCTTTAACCTGTTTTGGTTTTAAACACACTTGTTCAATAGGCGATTTTTTCTTGAGTACCTGATAAGGTATTTTAGATTCACCTCTAACAATCGTACCATCTTTTAAAGCAGCAATCAGATGGACATCTTCGTTAGTTGCTGGTAAAACTTGACCCTTTACTGCAAAAATATCACTGATCTTAGAAATCGCATCTTCAAAGCTATCAGAGATTCCAACCATTGCAGCGATCATTAAATTACCAAAAGATTGATTCTTATAACGACCTTCTTCAAATCTATAAGCAAATAATTCTTGAAGTACAGGTTCTTTCCCTGCAAGTCCTAATATGCAGTTTCTTATATCACCAGGCGGTAACATCGCAAGGTCTTCTCTTAAAACGCCTGAGCCGCCACCATCATCTACAACATTAACGATTGCAGTAATATCTTCTGAAATCAATTTTAAACCTCTAAGAAGTATTGAAAGACCAGTTCCGCCACCAATGGCTACAATTTTAGTTTCACAATTCATTTAACTATCCCTATGAGTAATAAAAACTCTATAATTAAGTTTCTTTAAGTAATCGCCTAGTTTATTGGCCATGGTTACCGAACGGTGTCTACCACCTGTACAACCAAAACTGATAACCAATTGTGTTTTACCTTCTTTAATATATTGCGGAATTAGAAATTCCACTAAATCTTTTGTTTTATCTAAGAATATCTGACTTTCTTCAAAACCCATCACATAATCTTGTACATTTTTTTCATTACCCGTTCTTTCTCTAAGTTCTGATATATAAAATGGATTAGGTAAAAATCTAACATCAAACACAAGATCAGCATCGATTGCAATACCCTTTTTAAAACCAAAAGAGTTGCATATGATGGATATATTCGGCTGAGATCTATCTTCTAAAAACTTCTCTTTTACCAAATTTCTAAAATCATTGATACCTAGATTTGAAGTATCTATAATAATGTCTGCTGAATCTCTTAACGACTGCATCATGCCACGTTCAGCTTGAATGCTTTCAATCAAAGTTTGTTCTCCTGAAAGAGGATGCGGTCGTCTTAATTCCTTATATCTCTTAACCAAGGATTCATCAGAAGCTTCTACATATAAGATTTTACATTCATGACCTTTTTTAACCAGTTCTTGATACCCTTCATGAAAATCTTCAAAAAACGCTCCACCTCGAATATCAATACCTAAGGCTATCTTACCTAATTCCTCTACATTGTACTGACAAATTTCAATAAATTTTGAAATTAAAATAGGCGGCAAATTATCAACACAGTAATACCCTGAGTCTTCCATACTCTTCATAGCTGATGATTTACCAGCACCAGACAGCCCTGTAACGATAACAATTTTCATTTTAAACCTCTGCATTCATAATACGTTCCGCTGGTACACCAGCCTCTATACAACGTTCCAAACTCGCAGCAAAATCGCCTACTCTTTCTGGATCATGGGCATCACTTCCCAAAATAAACATAACATCTGTTTTCATGGCTTCATGTATTTCATCTACTGTTAGATGACCATGTTTTACATTCACTTCTAAAGCAACGTTTTTTTCCGATGCCACTTGAGCTACTTGTTTTATATCAATCGGTCCTTTAGCACCGGGATGAGTAATTGCAGTAAGATTATATTTTCTCATTGCATTAATCATCATTTTTGTATTTATTTTCTCAGATTTTTTATAAATAGACTTTGAATGTCTTGATAAATAAGCATAAACATGCATTTTCACATCTAAAACCAAGTTCTTAGGTGTGCTACCAAAATGATAACCACACATGATTAGATCTGACAATGCCAATAAGTCTTCATCAACGTCCAATGTACCATCTACACTCATAAAATTAGCTTCTAGGCTTAATAGTATTTGTATCTCTGGATACTTTTTATTCAGACGATCTATCTCTGTTCTCATATCTTTATAACGGTGTTTCTTAATACCATAAAATGCATGACCTGGACCATGATCACTTATGGCTAATATTTTTAATCCTTTTTCAATAGCCACTTTAACATTATCTTCTATAGATCCTGAACCGTGACTAAAAGTTGTATGTGTGTGATAATCTGCTATTATTCTCATGTTAGCCTCCTAGATATTTAACCTCTGTTTCTAACATAACCCCATAATTATCTTTTACGACTTTCTGTACCATTTGTATCAAGTCTAATACTTCCCTACATGTCGCTTTGCCTCTATTAACCACAAAGCCACAATGTTTTTCTGATATTTGTGCATCTCCGATTCTAACGCCTCTTAATCCTGAATCGTCAATGAGTTTTCCTGCAAAATACCCAACTGGTCTTTTAAACATTGATCCCGCAGACGGTAATGTCAATGGTTGTTTCGATGTTCTTCTTTCAGTAAAGTCTTTTGTCTTCTCTGATATTTCTTCTGGATCTCCTTTTTCAAAAGTAAAAGTAGTTTCTAAAACGATGTAATCATATTTTATCACATCACTTATTCTATACCCAAAATTCATCTCTTCATTTGTTAAATCTAAAATTTCACCAGTTTGTGTCAAAACCTTAACCGATTTAACATAGTTTTTCATTTCGCCATCATATGCTCCAGCGTTCATAGTGATTGCACCACCTACGGTCCCTGGAATACCACTTGCAAATTCAAATCCTATAAGGGATTCTTTAGCAATAATCTTTGAGAGTGTCGATAATAAAACACCTGCTTCAGCTGTAATATTATGTTTATCGATTGTGACGTTTGTTAAATAGTCTGCTAGTTTTATCACAATACCTTTGTACCCATCATCACTAACCAATAAATTTGAGCCATTACCCATTATAAAATATTGAGCATCTTCTGCTTTTAATAAGGGTAATAGATGAGCCAATTCACTTGAATCAGCAATTTCTATTAACATAGCAGCTGGTCCACCTATTTTAAATGATGTATGTTTAGACATTGATTCATTTAGTAAAACTCTATCTACATGAACAATTTCTTTTATTTTTTCATAAAGCCCATTTATTTCAGCAAATGGCTTTCTATCGTCTTTCAAATTTTGCATTTGTCTCTCCTTTACGTAACATCATTATAGGTGAAATACATTGATTATACAAGGTTCTTTAATGACTCTTTACTCTTAGAAACTTTAAAAAAGAACAGTTCGAATATCACTGATTTTTTTCGTTATGTTATCAGCAACCGGTTTTAAATACTATCTACCTGAAATGTATAAAACCAATAACTCTTTATGAGTATATTTATTGTTAACTCAATATATTATTGAAAGAATAATGAAAACAGCGCAAAATGCGCTGTTCTTATTTTATCACAAAAGTTTCTTTTTTCTTATCCAATACGATAATCTCATCACCTGGTTTTAAAATGCCACCTTTTAATACTTTTGTAAAGATACCTTCTCTAGGCATCACACAATCTCCAGTAATCTGTTTGATTTCACAACCTGTATGACACTCCTTTCCGATTTGAGTCACTTCATGAAGCGTTTCACCAATTTGTAACACCGTACCAACAGGTAATTCATAAAGTATAATGCCTTCAGTGGTTAAGTTCTCAGCAAATACCCCAGGAACCAAATGATCCAATCCCTTTGCAATCATTTTATCAACACTCTCTTGTCCTAATAAACTGACTTGTCTATGCCACTTACCTGCATGTGCATCATTTTCTATGCCAAAATCTTCTATCAACATTACTTCGTCTACAGATTTCTTAATAACACCTTTGGTTTCACTGATATTAATCGCTAGTAATTTTGCCATTTAGCCCTCTTTTCTTTCATAAATACCACTTTTCCCACCTGTTTTTTTAACGAGTTTCACATCATGTATTACCATATTCTTATCCACGGCTTTACACATGTCGTAAATAGTAAGTGCTGCAATACTCACAGCAGTCAATGCTTCCATTTCAATACCTGTTTGTCCTGATGTTTTTACTGTTGCTTCAATTAGAATCTCTAGTGTACCTATCTGAAATTTAATATCGGCTCCGGAAATAAATATATTATGACACATCGGAATGATTTCACTTGTCTTTTTGGCCCCCATAATACCTGCAACTTGGGCCACCGACAATACATCACCTTTTTTCATATTCCCTGATTGAATTCTATCAATGATGTCTTGACTCACACTTATCCGTCCAACGGCAACAGCCGTCCTATCAGTAACTTGTTTGTCTGATACATCCACCATTTTGGCTTTTCCTTCTTCATTAAAATGTGTAAATGACATCTTATCCTCCAATTCGATTCATATCTCTTGTAATGGGTTTGTATTCTTTATCATTGATTAGATGTTCTTTTGGTTTACTGGTAACTGCATCTCTTAAAATCTTAACTATATCTTCATGATTTCTCAACGCTTCCATCAATTCAATTTCCTGATCCGAATGTAAACACGGTTTAACTTTACCATCTGATGTCACTCTGATTCTATTACAGTCTATACAAAACGAACAACTGATCGGATTGATTAAACCGATTTTTCCAACACCACCTTTTAATTGGTAATACTCTGCAGGTGATGACGGATGTGTTTTTTCTATTTTAATAAGGTCTGATACCTCTAAGACCTTCTGATTAGAAACAAACTTATCATTTGTCCACCGACTCGCTTCACCAATCGGCATCAATTCAATAAATCTCACCTCTATATTTTTATGTCGAGTAAGTTCAACAAAATCATTTATCTCATCTTCGTTGAATCCACCAATTAAAACCACATTAATCTTTAAAGGTCTTAACCCCGCCTCTAAGATAAGTGGTATACAAGCTAAGACGTCTTCTATATTCCCACCTCTTGTGATATTTTTATACCGTTCTGGATTTAAAGTATCTAACGATAAATTTATCCGAGTGAGCCCTGCTTCTTTTAAATCATTCAAATAGTTTTTTAATAAAAGTCCATTGGTGGTCATCGTCACTTCATTGATACCTTCAACACTTGAAATTTCTCGTACCAATTCTACAATATTCTTTCTAATCAAAGGTTCTCCACCAGTCAGTCTAATTTTTTTTATACCAATCTGAGCCCCTGCTTTAACAATTTCAACCAACTCTTCGTGTCTTAATATTTCTTTATGAAGTTTTTTAGATACCCCTGACTCAGGCATGCAGTATTTACACCTTAAATTACATCTATCGGTTACAGACAACCTCATGTAATCTATGGTTCTATTGTATTTATCTATCATAATTATCCTATTCTATAGTCAATAAATCACCAATATGTTCGATTCTATAACCGCCCATTTCATTGATTTTCCTGTTAAAAACATCTGATTTGATCACTTTTAAAAAGCTTTCATACATTGGTGTATTTAAAACTGATTTTGAAACAACAAAATCATAATCCTCCTCACCAATTGGAATAAATTCTAAGTTCATGACCTTTGCGACAGATTCGATGCCCATACCGACATCAGCTGTGCCAGATTTAACGGCTGAAGCAACTGTCATATGAGTCATCATTTCTCGTGAATAACCTGTTATCATGGTAGAATCTATATCATTCATTTTTAATTGATAATCTAAAAGCAATCGAGTCCCAGCGCCTTTTTGTCTATTAACAAAAGTAATCTCATCTTTAATAAGGTCTTTTATTGATGTAATATTCTTAGGATTACCTTTCTGTACATATAATCCCTGAATACGTTTAATTCCCTCTACTAGAACCACATCATCTTTAAGATATTTTTTTACAAAACTCTTATTATAAATACCCGATGATTCATCTAATAAATGAATAGGAGCTATATGTGTTTCTTGCTTCATCATAGCCATAATGCCACCCATACTCCCAACATGTGTTGAGCTAAGCGACGCTTTTTTTATACTATCTCCGATTAAATCCATCACAATATCGTGGCTACCGATTGAAACCAAAGTCTGTTCAATTTGACCTATATCTCTAAGTAACTCTATCGTCACTTCCATTCCAGCTTCATAACCTTCTACACTTTGAGGTACCACACAAATTCCGTCAGCTTTAACAAGTGACATGGTAACACCTGCCCCTCTATTGAGTGGTGTTGCAACAAGTTTGTCATTAACCAATCCCAATTTCATACGTATATATTCTTCATGTTTAATGGATGACATCAACCGTTTTGATAAAAGAGCTTTCACGGTATGTCGCTTCGTAGCGATTTTACTGAACCATAAGTCCATCAATGTCTTTACATAAATATCGAATACAAAGTAAGCTGATACAGGATAACCTGGAATACCGATAACCGGTTTATTGTTAATGATACCTAATATGGCGGGTTTTCCCGGTTTGATTGCCACACCATGAACTATTACTTCACCGAGTTCTCTTATAATTTGAACCGTATAATCTTCACTACCAGCCGAAGAACCTGCATTGATTAGAATAATATCATGGTTTTCCGACATTGTTTTTATATGAGCTTTTAATAAGTCATAATCATCTTTTAATGAAGGGTATCTGGTTGGAGCACCGCCCATTTCTAAAACAAGTGCTTCAAACATCCTAGAATTAGAATCAATGATTTCTCCTGGCACTAAGTTAGCTTTTGGTTCCACTATTTCAGTACCCGTCGGCAAAATACCAACACTTGGTTTTTTTACAACTGAAATTGTAAAGATACCTCCAGCTAGTAACGCTCCCAAATCCACCGGTCTGATCTTATGCCCTGCTGGTAAGATCATTTCAGTTTGTACAATGTCTTCTCCAATAGGTCTGATATGTTGCCATGGTGCAGCAGCTTCAATAATTTCAATACCGTCTTCTATTTCTTGTATATCTTCAATCATAATCACTGCGTTATAGGGTTCTCGTATCACATCTCCTGTGTCAACATAAACAAAATCCTCTTCACTCAGTTGTATGGGATGTCTTTCATCAGCGCCATATGTTTTGGCTGCAACAACCATCACACCATCCATAGCAGATGCATTATAATGTGGTGATGATAATTTAGCGTAGACTGGTTCACTTGTAATACGATTCAAGCTACTTTCAACTGAAATAACCTCATTAGAAACCAAGTGGTCTAACTGTATTGACTTAAAATAAACGTCTTTTGCTTCTTCTAATTTCAAGCTAGATAAATATATATTTCTACTTTTCATACGACCCCTAATCTAATAAATATACTGTAACAGACTCACCTTTATCAAGGCCTTCCTGATTTGCTTCAATCCTAATATAACCATCTGCCCTAGACATCATTGTTATCATACCTGATTTACCTAAAACAGGTGTAATCTCATCATCTTGTATGCTCACCATCACAAAGGTTTCTTTCCCGGCTGCAGCATGTACATTTTGGGTTAAACACCCTGTAACGGTATGATAGTGATAAGAATGCATATGACTTAAATACATTCTTATGAGTTGATCAAATACGATAAGAGCGGATACGGGATGACCGGGTAATCCTAGAACCAATTTATCATCTACTTTACCCACAATAGTTGGTTTGCCAGGTTTAATGGCCAAACCATGAATCAATACACCAGCCTCTTCACCCAGTTCATCAATTAAGTCTGCTGTATAATCTTTATCACCTACTGAACTACCCCCAGAAACAAGGGTAATATTTGATGTTTTAATGCCTTCTTCAATCGTTTCTTTGATCAAATCTCTTTTATCTTTTAAGACATGTGTCTTGATGACTTCAATATCTAGAACGTCTGCTTGATGTTTTAAAGTATGTGTATTGATATCAAAAACTTCTCCAACATTCAAAGTTTGATCTGTTGTGATTAATTCATCACCTGTCGAGATGATTGTTGCAGTTATTTTTTTATAAACACAGACTTCGAATATACCAGATGCAGCTAATGCGCCAATATGTCTGGCCTTTAATCGTTGTCCTTTGGATAAAATTTTATCCCCGATTTTAATATCTGAACCTACACCAACAATATGTTGTAGTGGTAAAGCTTGTTTCATAATACCTATGGTATCTTCTGAAAATCTTTCTGTATATTCAATCATGACCATGGCATCGGCTTCTTCTGGCACCATACCACCAGTTGGAACATATAAGGTATCATTCCCTTTTAGATTCTGTTCAGCCGCTTGACCCATTTCTATAGAACCCATATCACTAAGTAACATAGGCATCGTATCTGATGCTCCATTGGTATCAGAAGCGTGAACCGCATAACCATCTACCGTTGAACGTCTGAAAGAAGGCACTTGAATAGATGCATATACATCTTCTGCTAAAACCCTGTTTAGCAACTCATCGAGTATCACAACTTCGGTTTCAAAAGAATTAAAATGACTTTTGATCAATGCTTCTGTTTCTTCTAAAGTATGTACATTATATAATCGCATGTAATCTCCTATATATAGAGTAATTGTTTATTTGTTAGAGCTATTTCAGGTGTACTGACTTCTAGTACTTTACCTTCAGACATCACTGCCACTTCCTCACATAATCTCTGTGCTTGAAGTAGGTTATGTGTAACCAATATCATATTCATTTCTAAAGATTTTAAAATCTTTTCTATTTGCATTGTTGATTTCGCATCTATATTGGCTGTCGGTTCATCTAATAAGATCCACTTCGGTTCGAATACCAATGCCCTAGCTAGATTCACTTTCTGAGATTCACCACCTGAAAGTTTTAATGCATTCTGGTCTTTAATATGTTCTAGATCAAATAGTTCAATCATTTGATTTACTTTTTCATCTATAGTATCTTTATCTATTTTTCTAAACTTCAAAGGATACGCTATATTGTTGTAAACCGATGTATTAAACATGTGTGGTTTTTGAAACAAGTAAACCAACTCATTAGGTTCAACATTTATTTCTACTTGACCAGTTGTTTTGGGAATAAGTTCAGCAATCATTTTTAGTAACGTGCTTTTGCCAGATCCATTACCACCAACGATTCCAAATATCATATTATTTGGAATCGTTAACTGATCTACATCAACAACGGTTCTATCATTGTACTCTTTTTTTAGATTTTCTATTTTAATCATCAGAATCACCTATATATTTGTATATAAATCCATTTACCACAAAAGCTATTGTCAAAAGAATAATGGCCATTGCAATGGATTTCGAATAATCCCCCATGCTGGTATTCATAGTGATAAATGTCGTCATAACTCTTGTTTTACCATCAATATTACCACCAACCAAATACACTGCTCCAACTTCAGATATGGCACGTCCAAAACCAGTGGCAACCGCAATCAGAATATAACCCCTTAACTCCTTGATTAAGATAAAAAGTGTTTGTATTTTTGATGCGCCTAATGTTTTGCAGGACTGTTTTATAATCTCACCATGTGCTTTAGCACTGTTGAAAATATTCCCCATGATAATTGGTAATATTAAAAGAGTTTGAGCAATAATCATTGCTGTAACTGTATAATATATCCTCAGATGTCCAAATGGACCACTTCTTGCTATATACAAGAACACAAATAAGCCCATAACAACAGGCGGTATACCCATCAGTGTATATAGTACTCGAGTAAAAAGACCTTTACCTTTAAAGGTTTTTAATCCTAAGTAAATACCAATTGGCAAACTGATTATTGTGGCAATCAAAACAGAAGTTAAAGAAACCATTAGAGATGTCCCTATGACTTCGTATACTTCGATATTACCTGAGAATATGAGTTGTACTGCTTCTTTTAAACCATTTAAACTATCATTCATTTAATCACCCAACTACATTATAAAAGAATATTCAAACTATTTAAACAGAATACCGCCAAAGCGGTATTCTATTTGAGTATTATTAACAAATTTATTTAGCATTTGGAATAAATAACG
>Ga0209272_10000512_pt1 | contig 31218 bp, 18 predicted proteins | sample tdDd002_FD_187125 | JGI IMG/M metagenome (GOLD analysis project Ga0209272, IMG submission 187125) | Marine sediment microbial communities from the Atlantic coast under amendment with organic carbon and nitrate - tdDd00.2 (SPAdes)... | ecosystem: Environmental > Aquatic > Marine > Coastal >... | reverse complement strand
ATGACAGTAAAGGTTTCGCCAATGATGTGTTACTGCGTGACGCGATGTCCCGAATTAAGGTTCAAACTCGCCCAGATTTAACATCAGGTAATCGAGAAGTGATCAATGCGTTCACTGATTGGACGGTCGATATCAATAGCAGCGATCCTCGTACTCAAGTTGAGCCTGGCTCTATTGCTGCGAATACCGACATTAATGCCGCAATGGATATAGCCCCGGGTGATACGGTGGAATTTGTCGTTACTGGCACGGTCGATCCTCGCGCAATGGGCGAAATCATTAATACCGCGCATAAGATCGATGAGTCGACGTCAACATTATCGACACAAGCTGCTCGCTCTCGCAATGCGACGATTGAAACAGTGAGTGCCATGATTGTTCCTCAAGCGGTGAGCTTTGCTATCGACAAAACCACAACAAAAGGTGAGAACGCGGAATACACCAATGACGATGATGAGTTGACGTATATTCTAAAAGTGAGTAACGAAGGCTCGGCAACGGTTTCTGGCGCTCAGATGGTGGATGAGATCAGCAAGCTTGTCGGTGCGAACGGAAACACACTGTTCACTACATGGACGATGAAGATAGAAGAGTGGCCAACAGGACAAATTAAAGGTCAATTTACGGATAAAGATCTGATGTTACCTGATGGCAGCTTATCGCTTGATCTATTGCCTTACATGGGTAACGGCTATGAAATTACGATCACAGGTCAGCTTAACAAAGGTTTGGACGATGATATTACCAACACCTTTACAGTGACCGATCCCGCGACAGGTACGACTGCGTCTGACGATGTGACCATCCATGTTAAGAAATTTGCTGACAATGAAGGCGATCTATTCGTTTCTAAAGAAGCATTAAAAACGGATGCTCAAGTTGGCGATGTTATCGAATATGAAGTGATCATTCAGAACAACAACGAATCGGAATTTAAAGGAGTGAAGTTGATTGACCGCTTCCCTGCCGGTTTTGCGTATGTACCGGGTTCTACGGAAATGACCAATAGTGGCCCTGATGGTGAGTTTGATACTAGCGATGACGTTGTCAGCACAGATGACCCAGCAGTAACTAGCAGTTTGACGTTTAACGTCGGTGACATGCTGGCTTACGGAACATCGGATAAATCCATTACCGAAAAAGTGCGTATTCGTTATCTATTGCGAGTTTCTGTGGGCGCGACCTTTGGTAAGTATATAAATACTGCAGTTGCTATGTCACCGCCGGAAGGGCAGGTGACCGGTGCGCTAGTGGTTAAATCCAACACTGCGACAGCAACGGTAGAAGTGTTACCGGACAAGGTGTTTGATACTGCCTCGATTATTGGCAAAGTTTTCGAGGATCATAACAAGGATGGTTTCCAAGCGGATGCAACAGCGTTTGACGTAGTCATAGCGGCTAACATTTCAGACCAAGACTACATTCCGAACTCGACCATTGTGGTAAAAAATGGCCACGAGCGAGCGCTTAAAGATCATGAGCACCAAGGTGGTAAACACCAAGGGCACGTTTATGGGATCAAAATGGAGCAAACAGGGGACTATCAGCACAACTACAGTCATGCGACGAAACAACCTAAGAAGGCGACTTTCTTCGACTCTGCATTGGTAGAAGGAGTTGAGATCAACAAGTTGTTTGGTGTTTCTCGAAATCGAACCCTACCTGAGTCAAACAAGGTTGTGTTCCAGGTTTCAACTCGCAGCGATAAAGGCTTTAGCTTTAGTGTTGTTAGTGATGGCGGTAGCCGAATTGTATTTGATCGTGAGGGTAACATAGCGACTCAACACGTAGATGATCGCAAAGAGGGGCTATCTGCAGAGAATCTCGATATCACCCGAAACTTGTACAAAGATGGCGACCATTACCTATGGGAAATCGTCATTGAGAATAAAGGTATTTATGAGGATGGTATTCCTGGCGTTCGCTTACTAACGGTTGAAGGCATTGTGATCGAAACCGATCAGTATGGTCGTTACCATGTGCCAGATCAGTGGGTATTGGATAAGAAAGGTAAAAACTTCTTGGTTAAGGTTGATACCGACTCTCTACCGACAGGAATGAAAGTCATCAGTGAAAATCCGAGAGTACAGAGAATTTCACCGAATAAATTGACCAAATTTAACTTCAGCGTTTCTGTCGAAGAAAACAGTAATCGTGGATAGAACAATCAAAATAATGACACGATTGGTGGGAGAATTATGAATACGTTAAAAAAGACTCAACTTGCAGTGTGTATCCTAGCCGCCATTCCAGCCATGGTAGCGGCGAAAGATACGAGTCAATTACAAAAACTCGACACTGATACAACGGGTATTGAGGTCGAAGCACATAAACAAGACGATAGCTCGCGAATCTATTTAGATCAGGGCGCTATCTGGGCGAGTCGCGATATCACACGTTTCAACCCAGTGTTGGACGTCAGTGTGGGTGACGAGCTTGAGGTCATAGAAGGCAAGCTTCAAGACGATGTGAACTTCACCATTAGCTCAAATTACAGCTATTACATGGATCGCTATCAAATAGAGATCTATCGTGGTGAAGATCGTTCATTATCTCAACCACTGAAAATCATCGAAGGCACAGAAGTTGCCAATGATATCGACGTAGTTTGGGATGGTACAACGGATGTCGATTATCAATTTGCAGTAGGGAACCAGCTACAGTTTCGTTTTAAGGCTTGGGACAAAGACGGCAATATGGACGTGACAACCATAGGCGTGATTGACTTGGTTCGCCCTGACTCTGAAATTGATATAGACCGCAATGATGGTGAAGCGCAGATTTCTCGCAGTTTTGGTCGTGCGAAACTAATGCGCCACAACATTCCAACAAATGCTGGTTTGGCTAAATTTATTGGCACGGGCTTGAAAGGCGTCGATAAAGTGGTGATCGGTGAAGATGAGTTTGAAGTTGAAGATGGTGAGTTATACGCGGAGCAGTTTTTGCCAGCAGATGCGTACATGTTCCCGACAAAAGTGATCTTCGATAATGGTGATGAACGTCGCTACCAACTCTATGTTCGTATCCCTGAAACTTACTACGTTCAAGCGGGTTTAGCTGATTTTTACATCGGTAAGAATCATGTTACGGGTAATACAGGGGCTTTAGGTGTTGATGACCAATATCAAGATGATATCTATAATCAAGGCCGGATAGCTTATTTCAGCCAAGGTAAATTTGGTGACAAGCTACGCGTAACGACACACTTCGACAGTAAAGATGGCCGGATTCAGGACATCTTCAAACACCCTTTTGCTGCCGACAGCTCCGATGTTTTTGACATCTTAGAAGATGATGATGAGCTCTATTACGGCAATTATGGTGATGGCGCGAATATTCATAAAGTGGTCAATACCAAAGGCAAGGTTTACTTGAATCTTGAGTATGATAAGTCGCAAGTTCTTTGGGGTAACTACAATACCGGTCTAACTGGTACCGATAATAACGATTACAACCGTAGTCTATATGGTTTCAAAGGCGACTATCGCACACGCTCCACAACTCAGTTTGGTGAAGACAGGCTGAATGTCGTTGGCTTTGCAGCTTCGGCAGATACCGCGTTTGCGCACGATGAATTGTTGGGTACGGGCGGTTCCTTGTATTTCTTACGTCATGGTGAAGTCGTTCCAGGCAGCGATAAGGTCTACGTAAAAGTGGTCAATAAAGACAGTGGTATTTCAGAAAAAGAAGTGCCACTGCAATCTGGTCGCGACTACGAAATCGATCCGTATCAAGGGCGAATTATTCTTATGCGCCCGTTAAGCAATATCATTTCAGATAGCTTTGGTAGTGTCATTGATGACTCTCCAGCTGGTGGGTATGAAAACTACTTAGCAGTAGATTATGAATACGTTCCTCAAGGAAAAGATGCTCGAGATGCTATGACCTATGGCGGCCGAGTAAAAGGTTGGGCCAACGATTACATTGGTATTGGGGCAAACTATGCGACTGAAGAGCGTGATAACCAAGACTATGAATCATACGGTTCGGACCTAACTTTACGAGCGACCGAAGGCACTTACTTGCAAGCGGAGTGGGCACACAGTAAAGGTCGTCAAACTGATTCAAACTACGTTTCATTTGATGGTGGTTTAACCTTTACACCGATTGGTGGTGACTTGGAAGAGCGTGAAGGCGATTCTATTCAAGTGAAAGGTGTCGCGAGTTTGTATGATCTTGCGCCGACCATCTTTGGCGCGGTCGGTAACGATGTTAAAGCCTGGTATAAGTCTAAGGATGCGGGCTACAGCTACGCAAGCCAAAGCGACGACTTAGAACAAGAGTCCTACGGAGCGGAGCTTCGCCTTCAAGCGACGGATCGTTTGAGCTTCTTGACTCGCTACACCTCAATGGAAGAGACAGAAACTGACGGAACGAAAACGACTGATACTCAACAAGCAGAGTTAGAAGGGCAGTTCAAAGTCACTGAACATATTAAAGTTTCCGCCGCTGGTAAGCAGATTGAAGAACTGAACAGCGAAAATGAAAAAGGCAAAGGTACATTAGCTGGCCTTAGAGCTGATTATATTTGGGATAGCGATAATAGCGTCTATGTTAAAGGCCAAACAACGGTTGATAAGTCAGATCAATATGATGATAACGACAGTGTCTCAGTGGGCGCTGAATTTAGAGTCTTTGATGATCTTAAGCTAGGCGCGCAATACTCCACGGGTAATCGAGGTGATGCAACAGAAGCGACCGCGACCTATGACATTACTGACAATTACTCAACGTATGTGACGTATGAAGATGACACATACGAAGGCCAGAACAATGTAGTGATTGGCCAGCGAGCTGACTTAACCTCAAATGTCGATTTCTATCAAGAAAACCAATTTGTTGATGAGAATAACGGTAAAGGTCGTATTGACTCATTTGGTTTTGGTTACGATATGACTGACGACATTGATTTTGGTATCGGCTATCAACAAGGTGAGATTGAGAAGAAAAACGAGATCGATCCAAGCAAGTTGGAAGTGACGCAACGTAAAGCGATCACCTTCACGACCAACATTGATGTTGACGATGTATCGTTTAAAAACAAGATTGAATTTAGACAAGACAAAGGTAACGAAAACGTTGACCCGCAAAAGCGCAAAGTCGATCAGTTTGTCACTACCAACCGCTACACCCATCATTTAACCGATGAGTACACGCTGTTTGGTAAATTTAACTACTCTAAGTCTGTTAGCAAATCGACTGACGAAACTCTGGCTCGCTTTGTTGAGGGTTCAGCAGGCGTTGCTTATCGTCCAATCTATAACGATCGTCTCAACTTGCTTAGTCGCTATACCTACATCGCTGACAAAGACAATCTCGATCGTGATGTTGATTACTCGAATGAGGAGTCACATATCATAGAAGTTGAAGGGATTTATTCGCTAAATGCTAAAGTCGATGTTGGAGCAAAATATGCCCACAAAGATAAAACCGAAGACTTTGAGCGCGCTTCTGGCAATGTGGAAACCGTCGAAAGCAACATTAACCTTTATGGTGTGAGTGCCTCGTACCACATTGTTAAAGAGTGGGATGTGACAGGTGAGTATCACTGGAAAACCGATACACAAAACGATGAGCTTGAGCAAGGCGCACTCATTTCTGTGAATAAACACCTTTCAGATAACTTTAAAGTTGGGGTTGGTTATAACTTCTCAGGCTTTGATGGCAATCTGGCAAATGATGACGATTACGATGCGCAAGGTGTGTTTATCAATCTAGTGGGTAAGATTTAAGGAATAACCATGAAAAACAGTATCATTGGATTGTTGGTTGCAAGCTCTACTATGTGGTTAATCGGCTGCTCAACGGATGCGTACGTCAGTAAAGAGAACATCGACAAATTTGGTGATCCAAGGGTCGAAAAGTTCTTGATTCAAGAATGTATTGTTCCTGAAAGAGATATTCGTATCGCGATGGCTTCTCACTTTGACTTCGATAAATCAGAGTTAAAAGAGCAGGACAAAGCGTCGATTGATAAGCTTATTGATAGCATCCGTCATCTCCACGGCCAGGTAGCCATTGTTGCCCATACGGATTATCAAGGTAGCGACGATTACAACGTGAAACTGTCACTGCGCCGTGCTGAAGCGGTAAAAGCGTATATGCAGAGCCAGTTAGAGGCGGAGCGTTATGACTGGGAAGTGAAGTACTACGGTGAGTCAAAGCCATTGGTGTCAGGTACATCGACTCAAGCCAACGCTGAAAACCGACGAGCGTATGTCGTCTTTGAACAAACGCAGACCAAACAAGAAAACCCATTTTGCGATCCTCCAAAGCCTGAGCGTAAAGTGTTCGTCGCGATGACGTCTCACTTTGATTTTGACGAATCTGAATTGCAATCGATAGATAGACCGTCGCTTGATGAATTTGCAGAGAATTTAAAAGGCTTAAATGGCCGTGTAATGATAGCGGGTCATACCGATTATCAAGGTTCAATTAGTTACAATGAGACGCTTGCAGAGCGCAGAGCGTACTCTGTGCAACAATATTTGCAAACCAAACTAGATCCAAACCAATATGTATGGGAAGTTAAGTCTTTTGGTGAACTAAACCCTATTACACAAGAGCAGTCGGTGGATGCTAATGCTTTGAATCGACGTGCATTGATAGTGTTTAAAGAGGGGCCTTTACCTGAAAACTTGATTGCACCTTAGCAATTGCGAATGACATTATTTAATCTAACCAGAGGGGCATTATGCCCCTTTGATTCTAATAGGAAAGGGAGTAGAGCATGGAGAAAGTACAAGTCGTTATCGATTTTCTTCTGACTCACAAACTAATTTTTACAGCATTGATTATCGTGCTGATCTCGCTGATTCGTCGAATTGTTCTATATAAGATCCGCGGCGATGTGGCTTTTGTTTCCGAAGAGCAGCGCAGTTGGATGTCTCGCACCAAAAATGGCACCTTTGTTATCACGGTGCTATTGCTCTTTGTTCTTTGGCAGTCTGAGATTAACGAGTTTGCACTCTCTGTGACGGCCATTGCAGTTGCGATAGTTGTGGCATCGAAAGAGATCATTCTCTGTTTTACCGGCTCTATCCAACGAGCCAGTTCCCGCTCTTTCCGTATTGGAGATTGGATTGAAGTCGGGAAAATATGCGGTGAAGTGATTGAGCACAATATGATGGCAACTGTGATTCAAGAGATCGATCTTTATCATGGTCAATATCATTTCACGGGTAAAACGGCCACATTGCCAAATAGTATGTTTTTCACCTATCCAGTGAAGAACCTCAACTTCATGAAGCGCTACGTATATCATGACTTTTCAATTATCGTTCCTGGGTTTGTGAATCTTTATCCCATGGTGCCAGGAATGCTGGAAAAGATTGACGAGCACATTAGTTATTTCAGCGATGTTGCTAAACGATACAACAGCATGATTGAGAAACATGCGGGTGTTGATTTGCCGGGTGCGGAGCCTCACATTCACATTACTAGTGGGGCGACGGGGGAGCAAGTAGTGCACTTTATGCTGTTTTGCCCGACTGATAAAGCCACGCACTTGGAGCAAGAAATCAGAGCAGATTTCATGGCGCTTTATGAAGAACATTTTCCAAAGGAAGAGTCGAGTTCATAGTTACGCAAATCGTTTAAAACGTATCGTTCAGAGCGTCATTTTCTTTTGGAAATGACGCTCTTGCTTTATCGGTTCAGCTAAATAGATTCGTTTGTCGTGACGATAAGGCGATTGATTCGATCTCGTTAGTAAAAACAAGTATGTTGCGCCTTGTTGCTTATATCAGTTTTTAAGCGAAAATAGGATAAAATTCGCCCGTAAGACAAAACGATAGAGAAAGGAAATACTACTTTTATAAGCCTTAAGCTTCGTGAATGAAGCATATATCACCGTTCCTAATTGGTGGTTGTCGATTTGATGCTCAAGGTGCAAAGAGAGGCAAATCATTAGCTGATTAGGATTGTACCGACAACTGAAGTGACATTAGGCTTAGTCAATGAAGTTCTTAGTAAATAGTAAGCTGGTATATACGTTTTTTGCTCGTATTTCGGAGAATGCGTATGTAAACGGTTTATGCAATGTATTTGTGATGCTACTACCGGTTTCCCTGCTTTCTGCGTTTAGCATGTTAATCGGTAATGCCATCAATTTATTTGGCTACCCTGAACTCGCCAATAAGATTATTTTTGCCAGTACATTAATTTGGAAGATGTTTCCAATACTGTTATTGGTCTATTTCTCCCAGTTCCTTGGTCGTTACCATAAACTGTCACGTACGACTGTTATCACGCCATCTCTTCTGATCTACGTTATTTTGTGTAACGAGTGGGGCTTGCTGCATGCCGGGTCGGTGATTCCGTCTAACTATCCATTAGCGATTGTGACGCCTTTTATCGTCGCTTATTCAGTACGATGGTTATTACGTCGTCGCTGGATCATTCGCTCAGAGCTACCAAATGTTGTCGACCAGTCTTTGAATTTGGTTTTCGGTACCGTGTTGCTGGTTACATTTTATGTACTGGTTGGTTACGGTGTCGGCTACTGGTTTCAAACTAGCAGTTTTATTCAGAGCCTAATGCCACAGCTCGATACACACTCATTGTCTGATGCGATTTGGTATGAGTTTGCCAGAAACCTGTTTTGGTCGGTGGGTATTAACGGACATATTATTTTTTCACCTTATAAATCGGAGCTGTATGCACTGACTCAATCAAGTTTTGAGCTCAATGCGCAGTTCGGCACGCCACTGCCTATTTTGACCAGCAACTTTTATGATATCTATGCTGCATTGGGTGGCGCTGGCAATACGATGAGCTTGGTGTTCTGCATGCTGTTTTTCTCTCGGAATAAGGGCTATCGCTCTTTAGCACTTGCAGCTTTGGTATTGAGTATCTTTAACATCAACGAACCTATACTGTTTGGCTTACCGGTGATATTCAATCCGGTACTACTGATTCCTTTTATGCTCGCGCCTATTGCAGGTATCTTGTTGGCATATGGTGCGATTTCTCTTGGACTTGTACAGCCTGTTTCAGAGTTCATTAGTTGGATGACACCTCCTGTGATCAGCGGCTATATGGCCACTGGAGGTGATGTGAGTGCAAGTATTCTCCAGCTTGTGATAATTGCCGTTGGCGTTGCGATTTATCTGCCATTTTTTAGAAAGATGGACCGAGTGATTGGTAATCACGGCATTTTCTCGAAGAGCTCCTCTGATGAGTTTTTTAACTACGAGGAAGTTGGAAGTAATCGCAATATCTCAGGATTGTTCCCGCACATGAGTGGAAACTTAGTGGCACAAAAAGAGATCAGCGATCTCCAGCAAAATGGTGATTTTGTTCTATTTTATCAACCCCAATACGATACCAAAAGGCAGTGCGTTAGCTCACTTGAAGTGTTGATTCGACATCGTTCTTACAATGGTGTCATAACGCCACCAAGCTTTCTCACAAGCTTTAACAAGCTAGGACTAACCTCTGATGTTGATCTATGGGTTATTAAGCAAGCGTTAAGTGAAGTAGCGCCACTAGCGATGGCAGAGCCCAGCTTTAAGGTGTCAATTAATGTTTCTCCGGAGACGTTTCTTGTGCCGGAATTTGCCAAAACAGTGACGCATCTAATTGAGCAAAGCCAAGTACAATTTAACCAAGTTGAACTTGAAATAACGGAAGAATTGTTGATTCAAGACGAGCAAACAACTTGGAGCGTTTTACAAGAGTTACGTAGTTTGGGCATCAAAATCGCATTGGATGATTTTGGCTCAGGTTACTCGTCGATTGGTTATTTGTGTAAGTTTGAATTCGACAAGGTAAAAATTGACCGCTCGCTGGTGGCAAACTTGAAATATAAAAATGGACGAGAAATGTTCAGATTGACCAGTGAACTTGTTCGTATTACAGGTGCAGAGATTGTCGTCGAGGGGGTAGAATCATATGAAGAACTGGAGTTTGTTGGCCAGCAAAATATCTCATTGATTCAAGGTTATTACTTCTACAAACCTATGCCATTTGAAGAGGTTACTCAGAATTCGATTTTCTGTTGTATGCAGCACAGTGCTGAAGCAGATTTAGCCACAGCCTAGAAACAATAGTAAAGGAGCCAAAACGGCTCCTTTGTTTTATAGAGTAGGGGAAAGCTCATCGGGCGAGATTGAGTGAATACTTGTTTTTAAGCTTTAATGCAGCATTAACTAAAGCAATCAAAACAGGTACTTCGATGAGTGGCCCAATAACACCAGCAAAGGCTTGGTCAGAGTTAATCCCAAAAACAGCGATAGAAACAGCGATAGCCAGTTCAAAGTTGTTACCTGTTGCTGTAAAGGCGATGGATGCGTTTTTGTCGTAGTCGATACCCAACTTTTTACCAACGTAAAAGCTAACGAAAAACATCACCACAAAATAGATCGCGAGAGGTACGGCGACTCGAAACACATCCATAGGTAGTTCAAGAATCATTTCGCCTTTTAAGCTGAACATCAACACAATAGTGAGAAGTAGCGCGATCAAGGTAATAGGTGAAATACGAGGAATAAAGACGTCGTTGTACCACTGTTCACCTTTTAGCGCGACAAGCCATTTACGACTTAAGAAGCCAGCAATGAAGGGAATTCCAAGGTAGATAAACACGCTTTCAGCAATATCGAGCATGGAAATATCAACAGCAAAGCCTTGGTAACCAAATAGAGGCGGCAATACAGTAATAAAAAGCCACGCCATGAAGCTGTATGTGACAATCTGGAATGCGCTGTTAATTGCGACAAGTGCCGCGCCATACTCTTTATTTCCACCACCGATGTCATTCCAAACAAGCACCATAGCGATACAGCGTGCAAGACCAATCAGTATGATACCAACCATATAGCCCGGATGATCACCCAGGAAGAACAAGGCAAGCACAAACATAAGAATAGGGCCGATTAGCCAGTTCATAATTAAAGAAAGCGCAATGGCCTTTTTGTCTTGTTTTACTTTGCCAAGTAGAGAGTAATTTACTTTGGCTAATGGCGGGTACATCATCAGAATAAGCCCAATCGCTAGAGGGATATTGGTACTTCCTACTGAGAGGGATTCATTCCATGTCGCAACTTGAGGAAACAGTGCCCCAATGCCCACACCTACTGCCATTGCGACAAAGATCCAGATGGTTAAGTAGCGATCAAGAAAACTCATGCTATTCGCTGCGTTTAGCGCTTTAGGTTGAGTGCTCATAAAATATCCTATTCGTTTATCGTCGAATTGCGATAGTAAGAGTGAAAATAATACCAGCCTAATATGGTGGCAAACTTAGCTAGTTAAAGATGGTAGAAAATAACGCATTGAAACCATCTATTGCCTCTTGGTTTGCGCGATAGCAAACTTTCGGCGGGTTTGGTTCGGCAATAATAAACTGCGCTTGTTTCAGAATTCTTAAATGTTCAGAGACCGTCGATTGTGCAAGGCCAAGCTCAGAAACAAGGTCGCTATTTAGGCAGCCACCTAATCTATCCAGTGTGACCAAGATTTTCAGGATGCGCACGCGCGCTGGGTGTGAGAGTGCTTTCGCCTGCTGGGCAAATAACGCTTCTTGCTCTAGTTGAGTTTGGGTTGAAGAGAGCGCTTGTTGATTGGTTAACTTGCATTGATTAGACATAATTTAAAATAGTTAATCGTCGAATTGCGATTAAGTATACGTCGAAAATTAAATCACTGCAAATATGAGAAATTGCTTTATAAATCTTCTTAATTTTATAAACAAAAACATATGTTTGAGTTATATTTGCCTCTAAACCAATAAATAGAAGTATGGCTATGAGAATAATATTACTACTAATTTCCTTTGTTTTAATTGGATGTACTCAGCCAAATGGCGTGACACCGATAGAGCCCGATAATAATTGGGTGACAGGGCAATTGGAAAACGGCGTCAAGTACCACATCTATCCTTCGGACAACGAGCCTGTTTCTTTGCGCTTATTTATCCATGCAGGTTCAGCTCAAGAGACAGAACAACAAAAAGGGTATGCTCATTTTCTAGAGCATATGGCTTTCAATGGCAGTACGCACTTTACCTCAAACGACATGGTAGCCATGTTTGAAGCGGCAGGGCTTACGTTTGGAGCAGACATTAACGCGTATACCAGCTATTACGAAACCGTATATAAACTCGACTTACCAGATAACCAGCAGCTAGAGCCTGGGATGATGTGGTTAAGAGATATAGCAGATGGCTTAACATTGTCTGCATCTGAAGTCGAAAAAGAAAAAGGGGTAATTCAGGGCGAGATCCGACGCACTCGACATGAGCAAAAGAGCTTATCTGAAAAATACTACGATCACTTAATTAATGGGACTGCATTAGAAACGCTCGATCCCGTGGGTAATAAAGCGTCAGTAGCGAATGCGACTTCAGAATCAATCCGAGCTTTTTATGAGAACTGGTATCAGCCACAGTACACGGAAGTGGTAGTGACAGGTGACATCAATGTTGAACAAATTGAAAAGCTTGTTCGGAGTAAATTTTCAGATTGGAAAGCGGCCGATTCCGTTGCAGACAACAGTATCGAGAAGCCTGCTTTAACGCTAACGGATTACACAGATACTATTGGAGAGTTTGACGCACCAAGCTTGAGCTTAGTGATCGAGCGTGCTCCTGCTAGAATTGATACACGTGAGCAGCAACTCGCATCTTGGTTAGATGAAATTGCCCTGCAATTGATTTACCAGCGTCTAGAAACGGTCTACCAAGATTCTGCCATGCCGGTACAAAGTCTAACGGTCACGCCTTACTACATGAATTATCAGCGCAACGCTTTGTTCTCATTGGCGTTTGCGAAAGAAGACCGACAAGTGACTCAAGATCTGTTTTTAGAGACCTTGGCATCATTGCGTGATCACGGTGTATCGCAAACTGAGGCAGACAGCTCAATAGCTTACTACCAACAATTGCTACACGATATTGACTATAACTGGAGTCAGCAAGATGCGGTTACATTTGCTGAAAATCGTGTTTGGGCTATTTCAACCAAACAAAGCAGTCAATCTAAATTAGATTATCAACAGAGCCTTGAAGCATTGTTAAAAGTGGCTGATTTAGAGCGCGTAAATCAACAAATCCGTTCTATCTTAGACGATCAGTATTTTGTTATTTTAGGTGCTGATGAATCTGAATCCGTTGACCAGTTGGCAACGCAAATTTCCCCAGTCCGTAGTAAATTAGCTCAAGAGGGCGCTAAGCCATTATCATTATTAAGTGTTGCTTCTGAACTGACATCACCGACAAAAGAGGGAACAGTACTTAGTCAACAAACGAATGCGTTAGGCTTCCACACTTGGCAACTTTCAAACGGTGTTGAAGTTTGGTTAGAAACCGATACAACCATCGGCGACAGTGTGAATCTTGTCTACGCGAGTCAAGGTGGTAAAGCAAGCTTAGAGCCTGAGCTTTATGCAGCGTCCCAATTAGCGATTCCGGTTGTAGTTCGTAGTGGTCTCGGTGAATTCAAAGGCAATGAACTTGACGCTTACTTACGTCGAAACAGTATCGAAGTTTTCCCATTTATCAATTTCACTCATCATGGAATCGAAATGGGGACAACGAAAGCGAAGATCGCTGATGCGTTTAACGTTATCTACAACATCTCAACCAATATTAATGTGGATGAACGTCAAATTGAGGCCATCCGCAAGGAGAGCTATCAAGATCAACAACGATACTTAGCGACACCTATTGGCCAGTGGGAGCGCGGAATTAACCGTAATAGCTATTTACCGACCAGTCGCCATGCTTTCATAACAGCACCAGAATTGGCGACAGTGACAGCAGATCAAATTCGTCAGGTTCATCGCACCTTATTTACCAAGGATCGTGGTTATAAATTGGTGATAGTCGCTGATTTGGCGCCTGAAGAGCTGACCCCGTTGCTGCGTCACTTTATCGCTTCAATTCCATTAGAAAGTGAAGAAAAGCCGAGTTTTAAAGTTGCATACAACCTAGATCCTCAGGTTCGTATTGATATGCCTGAATACAACGAACAAAATAGTATTTATCTTGTTCGAGTGACTAACCCGCAAGCTCAAACCAGTAGCGCGAAAACAGCGTTTATCGATGACATGATTCAGCGTCTTCTGTCTAAACGATTGACAAGCTATGTACGTGAAGAATTAGGTTTAGATTACGCTCCAGATGCCTACTCGGTGGCGCATGATCAAGAACCAAGCACGGATTGGTTTATTGAAGCGCAAGTTGCACCAGGAGATATCGATAAGATTGATAGTGCGATTGACAAAGTGATTGCGGAGCTACGTAGTGATGTGACTCAGAGTGAGTTAAATACGGTTGCGAAACAGCTGGCAGTGGCGCTCCATCCATTGAAAGATAAGCCTATCGATAGAACTTGGTTCTACACTCGTTATCTGATTCATGGCTACGGTGTTGAATCGTTAAAAGATGTAGATGGTATGACCGCATCCATTACCATGGACGAGTTTAAGCAGCGTATTGAAGAAGCATTTGGTGTTAAAGCTCTTAAGAGCAAATACACATTAACGCCAGCTCAATAAGGTGCAAATAAAAAAACAGCCGCGAATAAGCGGCTGTTTTTTTTAATAGATTATGGTTTGTTGAAACAACGTCCTAGCTTATGACCGATCGCAAAACTCACGATAGCGACGGTGATGAAAACGCCAATCGAGAAAGCAAAGCCGAGTATTTCTGATATGCCAAACCCCCAAACGAAAGAAAATACTAACCCTTGTAACGCTTCATAAGGCCACTGCCAGAAAGGGAAGTGTGAATCCCCAGCGAGAAGATAAATCAGCGCTATTAAGGTAAGTAGAGTAGTGGCTGAACCCCATGCTGTCGCTTTGTTCATAAATTCATCATCGTATGGAAAAAGCTGATTTTACTCTTTCTTTGTCAACGAGTCGAAGCTTGATTTGGTGCCTAATTAAACCTAGTGCTTAAACGCGTCATTGTGAACAAAGTAATCGATTTGTTCAGGTACAAAGGCACTATAGATAAGGCTGGTATGAGTTTTAGGCACTTGTATATGATCACTCATTCCTTCAATTTTCGTTTCTTCGACCGTTACTGTGCCGTCAGAGGGCGCTCGTCTGTCCATCAGCAATAATGCTCTTGCTCCAATGGGCAAAGTGCCTGCGATGCTGCCTAGCTTTTGTGGATAGTGCCACTGGTCATGGTGTTCTTGTAAACCAAACAGTGGTGAATTCCCGAGCAATGTTCCCATGCCTAAGCTTTGTAACCGCGTAACAATAGATGCGCCGCGTATAGGTGTGCCGATGGTAACAACATGCGAGACTTTGTCAGTGCTAGGTTGTCTTGAATGAAGGTATTGCTTAATGACCAAGCCGCCGAGACTATGGCCGACTAAAATATTGGGCATCGTTGGGCTTAAAGCATTGTCGATCATGTTGAATAATCGATGTTGGTTAATAGCGACGCTATTGTAGGTCAACACTTTGGTTCGATAGCCAAAACTTCTTAGCTTGCGGCTGAGTGGCTGCATGACCATTCCATGCATGTAAAGCCCATGTAATATGATGATTTTCATACAACGCTCCATGGAACAAGTTGGTATAACAATACTGCTTTTCTATGTTCGTTATCCAGTGATATTCCTAAAATCTAAGTGATTAGTCTAAATAGCAAAACAGCCAACGTGGTCTCCCAAGCTGGCTCAGTGTTTTTGGTGATTTATGATTTAGTAAATCGGAAGGTTTGCAATTGTTGCTGGCTTCCATCTTTAAATGCGTAGCTAGAAATTGTCCACACGTTTGGTCCAGCAAAACCAAGCTCTACATGTACATCCGCAGTATTAATTTCTTGATAAATTACGTCCGCCACATTGGTCGGATAGAAGTTATAGCGGTTGTTGTTAGGTTGGTATTCACCCGCAAAATTAACTTCAACTTGTTTAGAGTTATTGCTGATATTTAGCTGGTAGCCGGCTTCAGGTGTGTAAGAAAAAGCGGCGGTTAAATTAATGCCTTGATCGTTTGTTACCTTGACGTCTGCTTGCGTTGTTTTTGCGAGAGCGCCAGTTGCTGTAACAGGGTGTACATTTTTAAGCGATTGATCGTGGTTTTGGATAGAAACGTTCCAGTTGCCAACAAAGTTATTGAGTTCGTTCCAGTTCTGTTGCGTGCTGCTTTGATTGTTGTTACTACCGCCAATTGAAGCAATGGCATCATCGCGTGAATTAGCGCGGATTCCATCGCGATTACTTTGAATATCAGCTTGCGCACCAGCTACACCGCCAGTGACACCACCAGCAATTGCACCTTTTACAGCTAACTCAGGCTCACCAGTTAAAGCGCCTAAAGTTAAACCCAGTAACGCGCCACCCGCTGCGCCAGTTTTTGTCATGGCGTTAGCATCATCTTCGCCGGGAGTGACACAACCAGTTAGTAGAGGAAGTGAAATGGCTGCGGCTAATGTCGTTTTAAGTGCTGTGTTCATCGCTGTACTCCGAAATCTTTCAGTAAGAGTTTTAACCTAGTCGACCAAAGTCAGCGAATGATAATGAACGTCGTTTTGTTTGTTACCAAGTGTTGCTGTGTGACGTTTGTCTCGCTAGAGGGCTATAGGTCTTGGGTTTAGGTATAGATTACGGAAATGATTGGCAGGAGGCTAAATACTGGTAGTTATAGCGATGATAACCACCAGTTATTGGGCGTAATTTAAATATAGATTTTGCCATGTGAGTAGAGCACAGCATCACCCGATACAGTGATATGTTCAGGGGTAACATCGCAATAAAGCGTGCCACCGCGTTCGGAAGCTTGATAGGCTTTTAGATGTGTTTTGTTTAACTTGTTCGCCCAGTAAGGAGCCAGACCAGCGTGAATAGAGCCCGTTACGGGATCTTCGTCTCCGCCGTTTGCCGGCCAAAAATAGCGCGAAATAAAGTCGTATTGCTCTGATGCCGCGGTCACAACGACATCATATGGTGCTAATGCTTTTAAATAGTCATTTTTGGTGGTGACATTGAGGACATCTTGTTCTGAACCGTAGATGACAAAATAGGCCTGGCCGTTACGTAAGACCTCTTTAGGCTCAATCGAAAGCCCTTCAAGCAGCGCAGTGGGTACTTCAATCGGCTCAGGAGTTCTTGACGGGAATGTCATCATAATGCGGCCAGAATGATCTTTTTCAACTTGGATTGGTCCAACAAAACGGGTTTCGAATAGGATAGTATCTCCTGCGTCAAAGAAGTGGAATAGAGTGAAAGAAGAAGCAAGGGTTGCATGGCCGCAGAAATCAATCTCACAGATAGGGGAGAACCAGCGAATCTCATAATGATCGACACCAATCTGCTTCACAAATGCGGTTTCAGATAGGTTATTCTCTTTGGCGATGTTTAACATCACCTCATCATTTAACCAGTCATTTAAAGGTACAACGGCAGCAGGGTTGCCTTTAAATCGTTCCTGAGTGAAGGCATCGCAGACAAACATCTCAAATTCCATGATCGTTCCTTTTTATTGAAATAAACGGATGCCTTGATTATTACCTCTTGTAACATATTAGTAGTACTGAAAACTGGAGAGTTGCGAGCAGGATCTTTACAAATCATACTTGCTCAACAAACTCTCCCGTTTAGATTGAGAGTAACGTAAAAGTTAAAGTGGAGTGCTCACTTCATCCACCAAATAGAGAATAGATTGGTAAGGAATCCCGCTATGGTGTGACAAACCAATCTCACATGTTCTACTGTTGCTGAACCCACGACGACAGTTGGAAGGAACTTGCTCTTTTAGCGGATGTACTGCAGCAGCGTTAAGTTCCGGCGTAGTAAAACCCTTATCGCCAGCCCAGCCACAACAGGCAATATGTTCAGGTAACACCACATCACTGGCACAGGCTTTGGCTAAAGTGAGCATGTCTCCTTCAAGGCCTAATCGACGTGAACTACAAGTGACATGCAACATCACTGTCTCCTGCACAGGAGTCAGAGATAAGTGGGGCATTAGATACTTGGATACAAAACCAGTCGGTTCTAGAATTTCTAGTGGCTGCGTGAATTCTTCGATACTACGTTTGGCACACGGGCTGGTATCCATCAAAATGGGATATTCACCTTCATAGCTTGCTTGCCAAAGCAGATGTTCCAGTTGTTGTGATTTGCTCTTAGCGATGTCCGTCATGCCTTTGCTGTCATAAGGCATACCGCAACATTGCTCATCAATACCCTCGGGAACGATCACTTCAAACCCTGCTTTCTTAATCAATGAGAGGGTCACTTCGGTTAAGCTGCGTTGGTCTTGCGCAGTCGTTTGTTGTCCCATGGTACGAGAGGCACATGAGGGCATGTAAACTACTTTTTTATCCGATTTGACTAACAGCTCTAGTGCTTGATTCAAGTTATAGCTGTTTGATTGCGGTGTTTCTGGTAGCCATATCGGTGTTTTATTGTTGGTGAGCTTTCTAATACCGTTAGTGACTTTTGAAACGCCATTTTCACCGATCACTTTCACCGCCATTTGATTTGCTTTTAGCGAGGCGCGGGTGAGCGATGTTGTGGTTGAAAAGTGATTTGCTGTCCATGTTGCGATTGGTGTGAATTTCTTATATTTGGCTGTGCGTAATTGTTTAACGAGATCACCCGTATTGATCCCAACTGGGCAACGATCAGCACATAACCCAGTTGCGGCACATGTATCTAACCCTTGATACTCAAACACCTTTTCAAGTTCTGATGCTTCTATATTTTCACCATTCGCTTTGCGTCTTTGCAGCTCTCGATATAGAACGATGCGCTGTCTTGGAGAAAGAGTCAGTGTACGGGATGGGCAGACAGGCTCACAAAATCCACATTCGATGCAGCGATCGACAATATCATCGGCTGCTGGCATAGGTTTGAGGTTTTCGATGTGCGAATGTGGGTTGTCATTAATAATCACTCCCGGGTTAAGTAAGCCTTCTGGGTCAAATAGCGCCTTGATTCGCTGCATTAGTGCATAGCCATCTTTCCCCCATTCTAGCTCGACATAAGGCGCCATGTTTCGTCCTGTGCCATGTTCCGCTTTCAGTGAACCTTGATACTTTACTGCGACAAGGTCAGCGACATCATCCATAAAGCCGCCATATCGGTCGATCTCGGTTTGTGAATCGAAACCTTGAGTAAACACGAAGTGCAAGTTGCCCTCTAAGGCATGACCAAAAATAATCGCTTCACTGTATTGATACTTATCAAACAAAGATTGGAGATCACGAACGCCACTCGCCAAGTTTTCGACAGGGAAAGCGACATCTTCGATAATAACTGTGGTACCGACTTCGCGAACAGCGCCTACGGCCGGGAACATGCCTTTACGAATTCCCCAGAGTGTCGCCACAGTTTTGCTGTCAGAGGTAAAGGGTACAGATTCGACAATCGAATAGTTTGATAGCGAATCTAAAATCGCTTCACATTGATTTGTCAAAGAGGTTTTGCAGCTTGCGTGTGTCTCAACGAGCAAAGCGGCCGCCTCTAAATCTAAGTTTGGCATAAACTCGGGCATGCCGGGCTTATCGGCCACAGAGCGAAGTGCACGACCGTCCATGAGCTCGACTGCAGCAACTGGCGTTTTTGATAGGGTTGTGACCGCGCGGCTGGCTTCTTCAATATCGGCAAACACAAGTAGGGCAGAGGCTTTAAATTCATGCTCAATTACTGTGTTGTAGGTGATTTCAGCAATAAAGCCGAGTGTGCCTTCGGAACCAATTAACAGGTGTTCAAGAACCTCGATTGGATCGCTAAAGTCGACCAGTGCATTCAGGGCATAGCCGGTGGTATTTTTAAGGCGATATTTATGTTGAATGCGCTCAGTGAGCTCGGTGTTATTGCGCGTATCTTCGACCAGTTGAATGAGCCCTTGATAGATATCTGCGCGCGTTGTTTTAAATGCTTCAATGCTTTGCTTGCTAGAGGTATCAAGCAGGGTGCCATCACTGAAGACGACCTTGATACTGTCTATTGTGCGATAGGAGTTTTGCGCGGTACCACAACACATACCACTTGCGTTGTTTGCTGCTATACCACCGATTTTACAAGTGTTGATAGAGGCCGGGTCTGGGCCAATTTTACGTTTAAAGGGTGCAAGGTATTTGTTCGCATCAGCACCTATTACACCCGGCTGAAGCAAGATCTTATTGCCTTCATCTTGTATTTGGTGGCCGCGCCAATCGTCAGTTAGGGTAATAAGAACGGAGTCAGAAACCGCTTGACCAGATAGGCTCGTACCCGCCGCTCTAAATGTAAAGTGAACGCCCATTTCACGGCAGCTTTGTATAGCGTAAATAACTTCGTCAAGATTCTTTAGTCGTAAAACGATTTTCGGCACCAAGCGATAAAAACTCGCGTCGGTGCCGTAAGCTAAACGTTTTGCCTCTTGGGTGATGATACGTTCAGGGGATATTTGCAGGGCAAGCAACGCTTCAAGTTGCTCGTAAGTAGCCTGAGTTAAAGTGTTCGCCATCGTTGCTTCCTTGTGCTGATGTTACGGCGTTAGTTGGAATTTTAGTTATATGCGAGAACGCCGGAGAAAAAGGTGTCACACAATCTGCAGAATTGCTGTGACACCTATTAAATTAATGGGTTAGAAGTTGACCAGTGAGTCGCGATTTAAATCTTGAATACTTTTCGCACCAGTTAAGGTCATCGCGACACGCATCTCTTTCTCGTATAGGTCGAGTAGGTTTTCAACGCCGTTTTGCCCTTGAGCAGCCAGTGCATAGATGTACGAACGGCCTAACATGGCGCAGTCTGCTCCCAGCGCCAGCATGCGAACCACATCCAAACCGGTACGGATACCCGAATCAACGAATATCTTCATATCGCCTTTAACTGCATCGGCAATGCTAGGTAACGCTTTGGCGGAAGACATTACCCCGTCTAGTTGTCGGCCTCCGTGGTTTGAGACAACAATGCCATCTGCGCCAAATCTGACGGCATCTTTCGCATCTTCTTCATCAAGAATGCCTTTAATCACCATTGGGCCATCCCAAAAGTCACGAATCCATTCTAGATCTTTCCAACTGATTGAAGGGTCGAAGTTCTCGCCTAACCAGCCAATGTAGTCTTCTAATTTCGTCGGCTCACCGCGATAGGTGGAAATGTTGCCCAAATCATGGGGTTTGCCAAACAAGCCGACATCAAATGCCCATTGCGGATGGCGCATTGCTTGGAATACACGACGAGCAGCCGCGTTCGGGCCGCTCATCCCTGAATGCATGTCGCGGTAACGAGCTCCAGGAACAGGCATATCAACCGTAAAGACTAGTGTCGTAACACCAGCAGCTTTCGCGCGTTCCAACACGTTTTTCATGAAGCCACGATCTTTTAATACGTACAATTGAAACCACATTGGTCGCTCAATTGCCGGGGCGACTTCTTCAATTGGGCACACAGACACTGTCGACATGGTAAAAGGGATGCCTTTTTTCTCTGCGGCTTTGGCGGCTTGCACTTCACCGCGGCGCGCGTACATGCCAGTTAGACCGACAGGTGAAAGGGCGATAGGCAGGTTGAACTTTTCGCCAAAGATTTCGGTATCTAGGCTAAGCTCTGACATGTCATTCAAGACGCGCTGTTTTAAAGCTATCTCTGCTAGGTCTTCGGTATTACGTCTCAGCGTATGTTCGCCGTATGAACCGCCATCAATATAATGAAATAGGAACGGAGGTAGCTTAGATTTGGCCGCTTTGCGGTAATCAGTGGAAGCAGAGATAATCATAATTTCAGTCCTAAAGTCGATATTTTGGCCTTTCTATGAAGGCTAGTTCAAAAGCTGTTTAAGGTGGCGTTAATACCCATTTGGAGTGACACTAGTGCCGTTCTTGTCAGGGGAAAAGTATTAACGCCATAATGTGTTGTTTGCCTATTTCATTAACGCATCGGTGATTTGTAAGCCGTAGATGGCAATAAGACCGATAGTTCCTGTAACCACAAGATAGTAGAAAGTCGGGATAACTGTCTTGCGTAGTGTCGCGCCTTCACGGCCAAGTAAGCCCACAGTTGCCGAAGCGGCTACGACATTGTGAATGGCAATCATATTACCTGCCGCAGCGCCAACTGCTTGTAGAGCCACAACGACAGCACTTGAGATAGACAATGTTTGCGCCACTTCAAATTGGAATTGGCTAAACATCATGTTAGATACAGTGTTAGAACCGGCAATAAAGGCACCCAATGCGCCGACTGTTGCACTAAGCGCTGGAAATGCTTCACCGACAAGACCTGCTGCGAAGTTTGCGGTTGTTACAGGCATACTCGCTAAATCTGATCCATTTACACCAGAGTTGATGAAGATACGCACCATCGGGATGGTAAACACCAGCACAAAACCTGCGCCAATGAGCGTTTTACTCGACTCACCAAATGCTTTTGCTAACGGGGCTGCGTTGCGAGATTGCAATAGCGCAGCAACCAGTGCAACGAAGACCAAAATGCCACCTGGTAAGTAAAGAGGTTGGATAGCCGCACTGATGCCTGTCTCGCCAAGAATGTTCGAGAAAGAGACGCTCACGCCCGTCAGCATTGCTTTAAAGTCTGAACTGACGCGGCTCGCGACTAGGACAATGGCTAATAATACGTATGGAAACCACGCCATCGCCATGCTCATCGGTTTGGTCTTGTTGTCTGCCAAATCGATTTTTAGTGAGCCTAACCATTCTGCAGGCCATTTGTTTTCGCTTTCAAAATCCCAGGTTGATTTCGGTACCAGGAAACCACGTTTTGCGGCGGAAACCACGATAGCAAGGCCAACCAGACCACCGATCAATGATGGGAATTCAGCGCCAAGGAAAACACCAGTTAATGCGTAAGGAATCGTAAATGAAAGGCCGGCGAAAATTGCGAAAGGTAAAATGTCGAGACCTTCCGTCCAGCTCTTATTCTTACCGAAGAAGCGAGTTAGCATCATTGCCATAAGCACTGGGATAAGCGTACCGACGCTAGCATGAATCAGAGCGACACTAGAGGTAATTTGCTGTAGGTAAGCATCCCAAGTTGATCCATTCGCGATCAGCGCTTCAGAGATATTGTGAGTATCTAAACCCTTGTTAACGCCAACGATAATTGGTGTACCGACCGCACCAAAAGAGACCGGTGTTGATTGAATCATCATACCCATCAAAACGGCGGCGAGTGCAGGGAAACCAATAGCGACTAGTAGAGGGGCAGCGATCGCGGCAGGCGTACCAAAGCCAGATGCGCCTTCAATAAAAGAGCCAAAACACCAGGCGATGATGATGGCTTGGACACGTCTATCTGGTGAAATGTTTGTAAAGCCATTACGAATTGTCGTGATGGCGCCAGTGTGTTTGAGCGTGTTTAGTAGGAAGATTGCACCAAAGACAATCCACAATACCGCAACTGTAATGCCCAGCCCTTGGAAGACAGAGGCAAGAACGCGTGTGGTAGACATGTCCCACCCCAAAAGGGCGATCACAACGGTTAGACCAAACGCGACAGGCATCGCGCGCTTTGCTGGCCAATTAAGGCCAACGAGTAAAATGGCAGCCACCACAATTGGTGAAAACGCCAGTAGGGCAAGTAAAGTTTGACTCATTGGTACATCCTCGTACAGGCAGACCCATCACGTTCTGGGATAGGGATTACTCTCGTTAATCTGGACTCTGTTGAGTCTCTTAGATTTTATATTTGTGATAATTGTGTTAATTCGAGGTGAATTTACCCCTTTATTTTTTATTGATATAGGGAAATAATGAAAATGATTAATTCCAAAAATGACATAATAAAATGCGAGCAGACGATTTAATCCTGTTTTCCCAAGTGGTTGAAATGGGCAGTTTTAGTAAGGTGGCAGAAGTAAATAACCTTACAAATTCGGTAGTTAGTAAGAGAATTGCGCGACTAGAAGAAGAACTAGGTGTGCAATTATTGTATCGAACAACGCGTAAATTGACGTTAACCGAAGCAGGAAAGGCGTTAACGCATGGTGCCAAAAATGTGAAGCAAGCCACTTTGGAAGCTATGGATGCGGTTTCAGGTTTTGGTGAGAACATCAGCGGGCATATTAAGATGTCTGTACCGACCATTTCCGGTGACCTTATCTTGGCTGATGCCGTTGCGGAGTTTTGTAACACGCACCCAGGCCTAAGCGTAGATATGTCTTTAGACAATCGCTTTGTCGATCTGGTTGATGGGGGCTACGACCTAGTCATCCGAACCGGTTATTTAGAGGACTCTAGCCTTATTGCCCGTCACATCTTGGACTCGCAATGGGTTGTTTGCGCTTCACCTGCATATATTGCGCGAAACGGTAAACCCGTCAAACCAGAGGATCTTACTGAGCACAACTGTTTGCAATATGCCTATCAAACCACAGGCGCGAGTGAATGGGAGTTTAAAGCAAAAGAGGGCAATTACATCATTCGTGTATCCGGGTCGTTCTCTACTGATAATGCCACTGCATTGCGTAAAGCGGCTTTAGGTGGTCATGGGATTGCGTATGTACCGCGTTGTTTGGTTTATCATGATATTCGTAATGGCCAGTTAGTGGATTTGTTTCCAGAGCAAGTGGGCAAGCGACTTGGTATCTATGCGGTCTACCCGTTTACCCGTCAGCCTCCGAATAAAGTGAAACTGCTGATTGAACACATTCGAACTCGATACCTAGCGATATCGCACTATTTCTAATAGAGTGCGTTTCACATTGAAACAAAGCAAAGAAAAACGCCGACACATCCTTGCGTCGGCGTTGAGTCGGCGGCCAAACCGATTTACTACTTTAAGCTTAGGCGGCTTCTTCCGATTCGTCCAAGTCAAATGACGCCTCAATGAGCTTTTTGGTATAGTCATTTTTCGGGTTGTGGAAGATTTCGTCTGCGCTGCCTTGTTCCATTACCTCTCCCTTTTGCATGACTAATACACGGTCTGAAAGGGCTTTGACGACACTAAGGTCATGGCTGATGAATAAGAAGCCGATGTTATGTTTCTGCTGAATATCTTTCAAAAGGTCGATAACGGTTAACTGAACCGAGCGATCAAGGGCAGAGGTCGGTTCATCCAAAAGAATGAATGAAGGCTCAAGAATGAGTGCACGTGCAATCGCGATACGTTGGCGCTGACCACCAGAAAACTCGTGTGGATAACGGTTGATGGAGTTCGCTTCCAAACGCACTTCTTCAAGCGCTTGTCGCGCGCGTTGCATGCGTTCTTGCTTAGTCATGGTTGGCTGGTGGACTGTCAACCCTTCAGTAATGATTTCACCCACCGTCATACGTGGAGAAAGCGAGCCATAAGGGTCTTGGAACACCATTTGAACGTCTTTCTTTAAATCAAATCGCTCTTTGTCCGTAAGCAAGCTGATGTCTTGGCCTTTGTAGTGAATGTCTCCACTACAAGGAAGCAGACCGATTAAAGCGCGGCCAAGAGTTGATTTTCCGGATCCTGATTCACCAACGATGCCTAAAGTTTCGCCCTGTTTAAGCTCTAATGAAATCCCTTTTACAGCCTCAAAGTATTGGTTCTTGCTTGGGATAAAGTGCGTTTTAATTAGGAACTTCACGCGAATATTGTCTGCTTTGAGTAGTGCAGGGGCATGCTCTTCCACTGGTGTTTTACCACCGCGAGGAATCGAGTTAATCAGCATCTTGGTGTAATCATGCGAAGGGTTGCGGAATAGAGCCTGACATTCGCCCTCTTCAACTACGTCGCCTTTACACATGACGACTACGCGGTCGGCAAGGTGTTTTACTACGCCAAGATCGTGAGTAATGAAGAGTACCGCCATCCCTAGTTTGGTTTGGATCTCTTTGATGAGGTTAAGCACTTCAGCCTGTACGGTTACATCAAGTGCGGTCGTTGGTTCATCGGCAATGAGGATCTCTGGCTCATTAATCAGTGCCATGGCAATCATAATACGCTGTAGCTGACCGCCGGAAAATTCGTGTGGGTATTTGGTGTAAGCTTGCTCAATGTTTGGCAAGTGAACCAGATCGAATAGCTCCAAAACTTTTGCTTTGGCTTGAGAGCGCGAAACCGGACGATGGCACATAATTGCTTCTGCTACCTGAATGCCAACACGCATATAAGGGTTTAAAGAAGTCATTGGCTCTTGAAAAATCATACCAATACGATCGCCACGAATGGACTGCATCTCTTTTTCAGATTTATCGAGTAATTCTTCACCTTCAAACTTAATGCTAGATTGCGAATGTACAATCGCGTTGTTGGGTAACAGCTGCATGAGTGCGCTTGAAGAGACAGATTTTCCGCTACCTGATTCGCCTACGATCGCAAGCGTCTCATTCTTACGGAGATCAAAGTTCACATCCTTAACCGCATCAACGATGCCATCGTTGGTGGTAAAGCTTACCGAAAGGTTTTTCACCTCTAGAATAGGCGTCTGTGACATTATAATTCCTTTATATTTATTAGTTTATAACGCGTGCACTTTGCGAAACGGCGTTATAGGTCTTTAAGGTAGAGAAGTAGTGGTGCGCTTTCTGTACCTGTTCAAATTCGAGCATCCATTGAGCGTTGCGCTGTGCGGTACAAAATTGGCCCATATGACGAAGCAACTCTTCACTGTTTTTCTCAAGCACATGATGCGTGGCTTGAACCAACTCAGACTCTTCAATGGACATAAACTGAAGTAGGGCATAGCTTTGGTTTAACAGTTCAAAAGCTCGCTGCTGCTGGCCCATTCGATTCAAAATTTCTGACTGAGAGACCGCTGCGTCCCTTAACCCCGTGAGTAAGCAACTAAACTGACAAGGTTTGGTGTCGTCGCACTCAATAGCGGCGTGAATGTGATGGGGTAGATGGTTGAGCACTTCATCATACAAGTGATGGGCTTCAGGCCAGTGGCCTTGTTCTAATAGCTGCTCGGCTTTCAGATAATGTGTCCAGCACTGTTGTAGATCCATGTTCGATTACTCCACCAAAATTAGATAGAGCCATATTTAAATGTAATTCATTAGCGATTGCAAATAATTATCATTTAGTTGCTTGGTAAGGGTGAAAATTGATGGATATTTAATCACTTGAACACAAATAACACCTAAGTCACTAAAAAATAACTAAATCTAGCCTAAACTAAGGCAAGATAGACCAAATAAGAACAACAACAAGGAAAGATATGATGGCAATTCAACGGCTTGAAGCGAGCCAGCTATACCATGCTGCGGAGTTGGAAATGCTACCGAGCAAATCGACCAAAGAGCTGGCGCCAATCGATGAGATTGTTGGTCAGGAGCGTGCTCAAAAAGCAGTCGAGTTCGCAATGTCCATCAAAGAAAAGGGTTATAACATTTACGCCATAGGTCAAAATGGCCTTGGCAAGCGCACTATGATTTTGCGCTATTTAAATCGCCACAAACACGATGAAGCGGGACTATTCGACTGGTGCTATGTGGCGAATTTTGAAGATATTCGTACGCCTAAAGTACTTAAACTTCCGGGTGGTGTCGGCAGTAAACTAAAGCAAGACATTGAAAAGCTCATTTCCAAGCTACTTAATGCGATGCCATTGGCGTTTGATAACGAGCTTTACTATAGCCGTGCTGACAAACTCAAAAACCAACTTGCGCAGAAGCAAGAAGCGGAGCTTGCGGTCATTACCAAGCAAGCAAAAGCCAAAGGTATTAGCTTAACCATTACGACGCAAGGTGATTATCAGTTTGTCGCAATGAATGGCGATGAGTTACACAGTGAAGAGTCTTTTGAAGAACTAAGCAAAAAAGAGCAAGAAACGTTTGGTGAAGCGATTGATGATCTTGAAGTTCAACTGCGCAATATGGTGCGCGAACTGACAGAGTGGGAAGAGTCGTTCAGCGAGAAAATCAAAAAGCTTAATGATGATGTCACTCTGGATGTGATTGCACATTTCATCAAGCAGCTGAAAAAAGACTATTCTGGTTACCCAGAGATCAAAGCTTACCTAACGGAATTGCAGCAAGATATTGTCGATAACGCCGACATCTTCTTAGAGCAAAGCGCTGAGCAGGGCGAGGTGGCTACCGCTTCGTTGGATAAGAAATTACCGCGTCGTTACAAAGTTAATGTACTCGTAAGCCGTAAAAACAGTGAATTCCCGATTGTGGTGGAAGAGAATCCTAACTACCACTCACTGTTTGGTTATGTAGAAACGGCGACCTTTAAAGGCACTGTATTTACCGATTTCTCATTGATTCGCCCTGGTAGTTTGCACAAAGCGAATGGCGGCGTATTGCTGATGGACGCGCAAAAAGTACTTGAGCAGCCATACGTTTGGGATGGGCTAAAGCGCGCGTTGCGAGCTCGTCAATTAAGCCTCACTTCACTTGAAAAAGAGGTGACGTTAACGGGTGCTGTATCACTGGATCCGGAACCGATTCCATTGGATGTGAAAATCATCCTGTTTGGTGATTACAGAACCTATCAACTACTGCAACATTATGATCCAGAGTTTAGCGAGCTATTTAGAGTAACCGCAGACTTTGAAGATGAAATGACGCGAAGCCCAGAGTCTGAGCTTCAATATGCCCGCTTCATCTCAAGTGTGGTTAACGACAACAGCATGCTTCACTGCGATCGTAAGGCCATTGCACGTATTATTGAGCACAGCTCGCGACTCTCTGGCGACCAGACTAAGTTGTCACTCCACTCAGCTCACATCGCAAATCTATTGCGTGAATCCAATTATGTGGCGAGACAAGCCAACTCGAATATGATCCGTTCGAACCACGTTGAAGAAGCGTTGGCGAATCAAGAAATGCGAGTAAGCCGCTTGAAAGACAGCGTAATGGAAGGCTTTATCAATGGTACAACCTTACTGCACACGGAAGGTGAAGCGGTAGGTCAAGTCAACGCATTGTCAGTGTTGAGTACTAGTGAGTATATGTTTGGTGCACCAAACCGTATTACGGCGACAACCTGCTACGGCGAAGGCGATGTGATTGATATCGAACGCAGCGTTGATCTCGGCGGTAGCATTCACTCTAAAGGGGTGATGATCTTGTCTGCGTACCTTTCGTCGGTCTTTGGTAAAACAGCGAAAGTGCCATTAAACACAACCATTACTTTCGAGCAATCCTACGGTGGCGTTGATGGAGACAGCGCAAGTATGGCTGAGTTCTGTGCGGTTGTGTCTGCTTTCTCTAAACAGCCAAATAGACAAGACATTGCTATTACTGGCTCAATGAACCAGTTTGGTGAGTCTCAGCCGATTGGTGGCGTAAACGAGAAGATTGAAGGTTTCTTCGATGTTTGTGGCATTAAAGGACGCAGTAATGAGCAAGGGGTGATTATCCCGCGTTCGAATATGCACAACTTAATGTTGCGACCAGATGTAGTGAAAGCGGTTGAGAAGGGCGAGTTCCATATTTGGGCCATTGACCATGTGACAGAAGCGATTGAGCTCTTCATGGGTAAACCAGCGGGTGAAGCAAGTGACGAGGGCAGTTACCCAATTGATACTATTTTCGGCATTGCACAAGCGAAATTGAATGCACTCCGTAAATAGCGATTGATTGATTAAGCGAGCGCAAATTCTTAAATAGAAAATGCCAGTTCATGAGTTGAACTGGCATTTTTTTGATCATCGTTTATGCAGTAAGTTCTTTGCGGATTATCTCTGCACCCGCGCTTAATGCTTTGAGTTTGGCGCTGGCGATATCACGCGATAACGGCGCCATACCGCAGTTAGTGCAAGGGTACAATTTATCAGCGTCAACGTATTTGAGTGCGCTGCGAAGTGTGTTCGCTACCTCTTCCGGAGTCTCGATCTCATTGGTTGCAACGTCAATTGCACCAACCATGATCTTCTTGCCGCGCACAAGTTCCAGTAGCTCTACAGGCACACGAGAGTTATGACATTCCAGTGAGATAATATCGATACTGGATCGCTGCAATTTAGGGAAGACTTCCTCGTACTGTCGCCACTCAGAACCTAAGGTTTTCTTCCAATCTGTATTGGCTTTAATACCATAGCCATAGCAGATATGGACGGCTGTTTCACACTTTAAGCCTTCAATTGCTCTTTCTAAACAAGCAATACCCCAATCATTCACATCATCAAAAAATACGTTAAATGCGGGTTCATCAAACTGGATGATATCGACGCCAGCCGCTTCGAGTTCTTTCGCTTCTTGATTGAGTATTTTTGCAAACTCCCAAGCAAGCTGTTCACGACTTTGATAATGATCGTCATACAGTGTATCAATCATCGTCATAGGACCAGGTAATGCCCATTTGATCGGCTTGTCTGTTTGTTGTCTTAGAAATTTCGCATCTTCAACAAACACGGATTTAGGTCTAGAAACAGGGCCAACCACGGTCGGCACACTGGCTTCATAACGATTACGAATGGTGACGGTTTTACGTTTTTGAAAATCGACACCGTTTAAATGCTCGATAAACGTAGTGACAAAGTGCTGGCGTGTTTGCTCGCCGTCACTAACAATATCGATGCCTGATTGCTGCTGGTCGTGCAAAGATAAGTTGAGCGCATCTTGTTTGCCATTAATCAGCTCTTCACCCTCTAGCTTCCAAGGTGACCAAAGTTGTTCAGGCTGAGCAAGCCAAGAGGGTTTTGGCAAGCTGCCAGCAGTAGAGGTCGGTAATAAAGTTTTCATAATATGTCCTGCCGCGTTGAGAGCTTAAAAAGCGTAATTTTCAAACCAGTTTTGAAGAATGGTTTGATACGGTTTGATGAAGTTCTCTTCCGCAAACTTACCCTGTTGTATAGCCAATTGACTGCGCTCCACTCGGTCATAAACAATCTGAGTTAATGAGTGATCAGAGTTCTTTAAATTTGGTTGGTAGCATTTTCCAGCAACAGCATTAGCATTATATATTTCAGGTCGATATATTTTTTGGAATGTCTCCATTGTGCTAATCGTACTAATAAGCTCAAGATTGGAGTAATCATTTAATAAGTCACCAAAGAAATAAAAAGCTAACGGTGCGACACTATTTGGTGGCATGAAATAGCGCACTTGCAGGCCCATTTTTTGGAAATATTGTTCCGTTAAAGAAGACTCATTCGGCTGGTATTCGTAACCCAATACTGGGTGTTGGTTTTCAGTTCTACTGTATGTTTTGTTATCAGACACGCTTAGGCAAATTACTGGTGGTTTGTTGAATTGTTGCTTGTACGCTTGTGAATCAACAAAGTACTTAAAGAGCTTGCCATGTAACTCACCAAAGTTGTCAGGAATACTAAATTTAGGCTGGTTTTTATTGTGATCTAACAGTAATACGCTGAAGTCGTAATCTCGCACGTAAGAGGAAAAGTTATTACCAACAATGCCTTCGATTCGTTCGCCTG
>Ga0209272_10000510_pt1 | contig 31303 bp, 32 predicted proteins | sample tdDd002_FD_187125 | JGI IMG/M metagenome (GOLD analysis project Ga0209272, IMG submission 187125) | Marine sediment microbial communities from the Atlantic coast under amendment with organic carbon and nitrate - tdDd00.2 (SPAdes)... | ecosystem: Environmental > Aquatic > Marine > Coastal >... | reverse complement strand
TGACGGAGGCTGATTATTTAAGCATTGCTTCGTTACCGTTTTCACGGATATGTTTCAGCATGCCTTTCACACCGCGAGCACTTGACGCTACGATGTTGCCTGATTTCATGTGATCAGTGCCACCTGCAAAGTCAGTAACGATAGCACCAGCTTCACGAGCAATAAGCTCGCCAGCAGCGATATCCCATGGCTTCAAACCTAACTCAAAGTAACCATCAACACGGCCAGCCGCTAGGTAACATAGGTCAAGAGCTGCAGAGCCTGTGCGACGGAAATCTGCACAATCTACAAATAGAGAAGACATGATTTTGAAGTAAGACTCAGAGTGTTGTTTTTGCTTAAACGGGAAACCTGTTGCTAGAACAGTGCCTTGAAGATCTTTAAGCTGTTTAACACGAATACGAGCGTTGTTTAGTTGAGCGCCAGCACCACGTTGAGCGGTGAATAGCTCATTTAGCATTGGGTCGTATACACAGGCTACTTCTGTCTTGCCTTTGAAGCGTACAGCGATAGAAACAGAGAAGTGAGGCAAACCCTTTACAAAGTTTGAAGTGCCATCCAGTGGGTCAATGATCCATTGAACTTCTTTGTCTTTACCTTCGATAACGCCATTTTCCTCAGCAACAATACAGTGCTCAGGGTATGAAGCTAGGATTGTATCAATAATGATAGTTTCCGCTTCTTTGTCTACGTTAGTAACAAAGTCATTCGTGCCTTTTTGAGTAGATTCGATCTTCTCAACATTTTCTAAAGATTTGGCAATATGGTTGCCAGCTTTTCGTGCAGCACGAATAGCAATATTAAGCATTGGATGCATACTAATTTCCCAACGGATGTTAAAGAACAGAAAAACGGGGCGAAGTATATCAGATATATCACCAAATGGAAGTGGTTAATTTTTACACTTTCAATTTTATTACTAGAAAGGGTCTGACCATTTTAGTCAGGTATATGTTACTATCTTGCTGCTTTAAATCAGTCTTGGAAATCATCAATGCTCAACAATGTAAAAGTGGTCCTTGTCGGGACTTCTCACTCAGGAAATATCGGTTCTGCAGCTCGTGCTATGAAAGTTATGGGTCTGTCCAATTTAGTTCTTGTTGATCCCCAGTGTAGTGTTGATGAGCAGACTCTAGCGTTAGCGGCAGGCGCTGCAGATATTGCAGAAAACGCGACAGTCGTAAGCACATTGAATGAAGCCGTCGCAGATTGTGCTTTAGTTGTGGGTTCAAGCGCTCGCTCTCGTACTCTTGAATGGCCAATGTTAGAACCTCGTGAGTGTGGTCAGAAGTTTGTAGCAGAGGGGCAAAATTCTCCAGTTGCTTTAGTGTTTGGCCGAGAACGTACTGGGCTTACAAATGAAGAACTTCAGACTTGCCACTACCATGTGTGTATCCCTGCAAATCCAGAGTACAGCTCTTTAAATTTAGCTATGGCTGTTCAAACACTAAGTTATGAAATTCGCATGGCTTATCTAGAGCAGGAACAGAGTCAATATGCTGACCCTGAGTCTGTAGAATACCCAAGGCACAAAGAGTTAGAATTGTTCTTCACACACCTTGAAAAAGTGGCGAAAGATACCCAATTCATTAGTGAAGAACAACCAGGTAAAGTTATGAATAAATTACGTCGTATGTTCAGTCGTGCTAGACCAGAAGCACAAGAATTGAACATCCTTCGTGGCATTCTAACTTCTATTGAAAAGAGTATTTCTCGATAATTTAGACCCCTTATAGAGTATGGGTAAATACCTGACTAAAACAGTCAATTAAATACTTGACTAAAACGGTCGGGTATGAAAAGATTCATACCACATAAACGGTGTGGATATGGTGTTATATGAGACTTACATCTAAAGGAAGATACGCAGTAACAGCCATGTTAGATGTGGCTCTGCATTCGCAACAAAACCCTGTACCTCTGGCTGATATTTCAGAGCGACAAGGCATCTCTTTGTCTTACCTAGAGCAGCTTTTTTCTAAGTTACGCAAAGCTGGTTTAGTTGCCAGTGTCCGTGGACCTGGCGGTGGTTACCGACTAGGCGAAGAAGCAGACTCTATTGCGATTGGTACAGTTATCGCTGCGGTAGATGAGTCTGTTGACGCGACGAAATGCAATGGTAAAGGTGATTGCCAAGGTGGCACGCGCTGCCTAACACATACCTTGTGGCGTGACTTAAGTTCACGTATTAGTGACTTCTTAAACAACATCACCCTTGGTGAGTTGATGAAAGACAACGAAGTATTAGAAATTTCAGATAGACAAGATATTCATCTTGCCGTTAATCATGGGTTTGCTAATAAAACTACAAGCACCGCACCCATCGGTGTAAACGTCCGCTCTTAAGCGGTCTGCCTGTTACATTGGAGTAGAAAATGAAACTGCCTATTTATTTAGATTATTCAGCGACCTGTCCTGTTGATCCTCGTGTAGCTGAAAAAATGGTTCAGTACATGACTATGGACGGCACGTTTGGTAACCCTGCGTCACGTTCACACCGTTACGGCTGGCAGGCAGAAGAAGCTGTTGATACAGCGCGTGAACAGATCGCTGATCTTCTAAATGCAGACCCTCGTGAAATCGTATTTACATCTGGCGCTACAGAGTCAGATAACCTCGCAATTAAAGGTGCAGCTCATTTCTACTCAAAGAAAGGCAAGCACGTTATTACTTGTAAAACAGAGCACAAAGCTGTGCTTGATCCTTGTCGCCAGCTAGAGCGAGAAGGTTTTGAGGTGACTTACCTAGAGCCAGAATCAAACGGCTTGATCGATCTTAAAAAGCTTGAAGCAGCAATGCGTGAAGACACGGTTTTAGTGTCGATTATGCACGTAAATAACGAAATCGGCGTTATCCAAGATATCTCTTCTATTGGTGAGCTATGTCGCGAGCGCAAGATTGTTTTTCACGTTGATGCGGCACAATCGGCGGGTAAGCTACCGATTGATGTTCAAGAGATGAAAGTTGATCTTATCTCTATGTCGGCACATAAAATTTATGGTCCTAAAGGTATTGGCGCACTTTACGTTCGTCGTAAACCTCGCATTCGTTTAGAAGCTCAAATGCATGGTGGTGGTCATGAACGCGGATTCCGTTCAGGTACACTTCCAACTCACCAAATTGTTGGCATGGGTGAAGCATTCCGTATTGCTAAAGAAGATATGCAGAAAGACTTCGAACATGCGCTAACACTGCGTAACCGTCTACTGAACGGTGTTCAAGATCTTGAAGCGGTAACGGTTAATGGTGATTTAGAACAACGCGTTCCTCACAATCTCAACGTGAGTTTTGCTTTCGTTGAAGGCGAGTCTTTACTGATGTCTCTGAAAGACTTAGCAGTATCATCAGGAAGTGCATGTACTTCAGCTAGCTTAGAACCATCTTATGTTCTAAGAGCTCTTGGCCTTAACGATGAGTTAGCGCATAGCTCAGTTCGTTTCTCTTTCGGTCGCTTTACGACAGAAGAAGAGATTGATTACGCAATTGAACAAATTCGTACTGCAGTAACTAAACTGCGTGACATGTCTCCTCTATGGGATATGTACAAGGAAGGAATTGATCTAGATACCGTTGAGTGGGCTCACCACTAAACACTAGGTTACTCCCAGAGATTTAATAGAGGATTCGAGGTAAATAATCATGGCATATAGCGAAAAAGTAATCGATCACTACGAAAACCCACGTAACGTAGGTTCATTTGATAAAGAAGACCCTGCGGTAGGTAGCGGCATGGTTGGTGCGCCAGCTTGTGGTGACGTAATGAAGCTTCAAATCAAAGTAACACCAGAAGGCATTATCGAAGATGCGAAGTTCAAAACATATGGTTGCGGTAGTGCAATTGCATCTAGCTCTCTTGTAACTGAATGGGTTAAAGGTAAGAGCATCGATGAAGCGGCTGCGATTAAAAATGCAGAAATCGCAGAAGAACTAGAGCTTCCACCAGTAAAAGTTCACTGTTCAATCCTTGCTGAAGATGCAATTAAAGCTGCTGTAGCTGACTACAAGAAAAAACACCAAGAATAAGCAATCCGTATATAATGGGAGGCTATTGTCCTCCCATCCATTCGTAATATAGACAAACTAAGGTGCAGTATGGCCATCACAATGACAGAAACCGCGGCAAGTCGCGTTAGAACATTCCTAGAAAACCGAGGCAAAGGTGTTGGTTTACGTCTAGGTGTGAAAACGACAGGTTGCTCTGGTATGGCTTATGTCCTTGAGTTTGTTGATGAGCTTAACGAAGAAGATTCTGTGTTTGAACATGAAGGTGTAAAAATCATTATTGATCAAAAAAGCCTTGTTTATTTAGACGGCACTGAGTTGGATTACGTTAAAGAAGGCTTAAATGAAGGGTTTGAATTCAACAACCCCAATGCGAAAAGCGAATGTGGTTGTGGTGAAAGCTTCAACGTTTAATTGATAGCACCTGCGGGTTACGTGCTCGCGGGTTGATTACCAAGGATTAAATTCTTCATGAATTACTTCGAATTATTTGGGCTACCAAGTCAGTTTACTCTGGATGGTAGCCTTCTTGCTTCACAGTTCCGCGAACTTCAAAAACAATTTCATCCTGATAATTTTGCGACAGCATCCGAGCGAGATCGTTTGATGGCCGTACAAAAGGCGGCAGAGATAAATGACGCTTACCAAGTATTAAAGAGCCCAATTTCTCGTGCGGAGTATTTGTTAGCTGAAAATGGCCACGAAATTCGTGGCGAGCAAAAAACTATGCAAGATCCGATGTTTCTTATGGAGCAAATGGAGCTGCGAGAAGAGCTTGAAGAGATTGCTGAGAGTCCAGAACCTGAAGACGTGTTATTCGACTTTGATAGTAAAGTCACTAAAATGTTCAAACAACAGCTACTCGCAGTAGAGCAAGAGTTAAATGATGCGCTTTGGCATCAAGCTGCGGAGCGTGTTCGCAAGCTGAAGTTTATCTCGAAGCTAAAAAAAGAAATTGAACTAGTGGAAGAAAAACTCCTCGGCTAGTTAGAACAAGGACCCATCATGGCATTACTTCAAATCGCTGAGCCAGGTCAAAGCTCGGCACCTCATGAGCATAAGCTGGCTGCTGGTATCGACTTGGGTACTACGAACTCCTTGGTTGCTTCCGTGCGAAGTGGCGATGTTGCGACTCTTAAGGATTCACAAGGGAAAAGTATCTTACCGTCAATTGTTAACTATTCAGGTGAAACTCCAGAAGTCGGTTACCAAGCGAAAGACCAAGCGGAAGTTGATCCAGTTAATACCATTATTTCGGTAAAACGTCTTATCGGCCGCTCACTTGATGATATTCAGACTCGTTATCCTACTTTGCCTTATCAATTTAAGGCGAGCGACAATGGCTTGCCAGTACTGAAAACCGCAGCCGGTGATAAAAACCCAATTGAAGTTTCGGCTGACATCTTAAAAGCGTTGGGCCAACGTGCAGAACAAACGTTAGGCGGCGAGCTGGCAGGAGTTGTGATTACTGTACCGGCATATTTTGATGATGCTCAGCGTGCGGGCACAAAAGATGCTGCGAAACTGGCGGGTATGCACGTACTTCGCCTGTTAAATGAACCTACTGCGGCTGCGATTGCTTATGGTCTGGACTCTGGTCAAGAAGGAGTGATTGCTGTTTATGACCTCGGTGGAGGTACGTTTGATATCTCTGTTTTACGTCTATCTAAAGGTGTGTTTGAGGTTCTCGCAACTGGCGGTGATTCTGCATTAGGCGGTGATGACTTTGACCATATTCTCGCAGATCATTTGATTGAGAAAGCCGGTTTTGAGATGCCACTAACGGCTGAACAAAATCGAATACTCCTCAATGTTGCTACCAGAACTAAGATTGCGTTCTCTGAGCAAGACAGTGTTGATGTAGACGCTTTAGGTTGGCAAGGGAGTGTCACTCGTGATGAGTTTGAAACTCTGATACGCCCACTCGTGAAAAAGACATTGCTTTCTTGTCGTCGAGCATTAAAAGATGCGGACGTAGGGCTTGAAGAAGTACAAGACGTAGTAATGGTCGGTGGTTCGACTCGTACACTTCTTGTTCGTGAAATGGTAGGGGAGTTCTTCGATCGCCAACCTTTGACAAGTATTAACCCTGATGAAGTCGTCGCCATTGGTGCAGGTATTCAAGCTGACATACTAGCGGGCAATAAGCCTGATTCAGAAATGCTGCTGCTAGACGTGATTCCTCTGTCATTAGGCATCGAAACCATGGGTGGTTTGGTAGAAAAAATTGTCCCACGGAATACCACGATTCCAGTGGCTCGAGCGCAAGAATTTACCACCTTTAAAGATGGTCAAACAGCAATGAGCGTTCATATTGTTCAAGGTGAACGTGAGATGGTAGATGACTGTCGTTCTCTGGCTCGCTTTTCACTTAAAGGTATTCCCGCCATGGCGGCAGGTGCTGCACACATTAGAGTAACTTATCAAGTGGATGCGGATGGGCTTTTGTCTGTCACTGCGATGGAAAAGAGCACGGGTGTTCAGTCTGAAATTCAAGTGAAACCTTCATATGGGTTGAGTGATGATGAAGTGGCTAACATGCTACGTGACTCGATGACTTACGCGAAAGAAGACATGAATGCGCGAGCATTGGCTGAGCAGCGTGTTGAAGCAGACCGTGTTATCGAAGGTCTCATTGCAGCAATGCAAGCTGATGGCGACGAGCTATTGTCGGAACGTGAAAAACAACAACTGCTGAAAGCTATTGAGGCGCTTATTGAGCTGCGCAATGGCGATAGTGCCGATGCTATTGAACAAGGCATTAAAGATACAGATAAGGCGAGCCAAGATTTTGCTTCTCGCCGTATGGATAAATCGATTCGAGCTGCTTTGTCAGGTCAGTCAGTGAATGATATTTAAGAGCCGTTATTTTAAGAGAACGTATTATGCCTAAGATTATTGTATTACCGCATGAAGATTTATGCCCAGAAGGCGCGGTACTTGAAGCGAATTCAGGAGAAACCGTTCTGGATGTAGCGCTTAAAAATGGTATTGGGATTGAGCACGCTTGTGAAAAATCGTGCGCATGTACTACTTGTCATATTGTTGTTCGTGAAGGTTTCGATTCACTGGAAGAGAGCGATGAGCTTGAAGATGACATGCTTGATAAAGCTTGGGGGCTTGAGCCTGAATCTCGCTTAGGTTGTCAGGCAAAGGTGACCGACGAAGATTTAGTGGTAGAAATTCCAAAATATACACTTAACCACGCATCTGAAGATCACTAATACTAGAGGATAGTACGCAATGAAATGGACTGATTCACGCGATATTGCTATTGAACTATGTGAAAAGTTTCCGGAAACTGATCCTAGAACGGTTCGCTTCACCGATTTACACCAGTGGATTACAGAGCTTGAAGAGTTTGATGACGAGCCAAATCGCTCAAATGAAAAAATCTTAGAGGCTGTGATTCTATGCTGGATGGATGAAATGGATTAAGGGTATAGATAAAACCCACACAGTTAACAAAATTTACTAAAAAAAACGGGCCTTTGGGTCCGTTTTTTTATCAATTTAACATTAAAGTGTTAACATCTCAGAGTAAATAGAAGAGGCGTAGACAGCGCCAATACAGACAAGGAGAAACCATGTCTACACAGATGTCAGTATTTCTAAGCCAAGATGCAGCGGCACCACAATGGGGCGAAAAAGCAACCCTATCGTTTTCCGAAGGTGGCGCTACGATTCACCTAGGAGAAGAGTTCGATCTTGGTATTATTCAACAAGCCGCTCGCAAGCTTGATGGTCAAGGTGTTGCTTCTATTGCATTAGAAGGTGCTAACTGGGATTTAGAAAGTGTTTGGGCTTTCCATCAAGGTTACCGAGGGCCAAAGAAAAACAATTCCCTCGCATGGAAAGAACTTCCGGAAAATGCGCAAGCTGAGCTAAACGCTCGAATCAAAGCAACAGATTTTACTCGCGATATTATTAATAAAACCGCAGAAGAAGTAGCTCCGCGCCAACTTGCGACTATGGCGGCAGAGTTTATTAAATCAGTTGCCCCTGAAGGTACGGTTAAAGCGCGCATTGTAAAAGACAAAGATTTACTTGCAGAAGGCTGGCAAGGTATCTATGCCGTAGGTCGTGGTTCAGATCGCACATCAGCAATGCTGCAACTTGATTTTAACCCTACCGGTGACGAAAATGCGACAGTATTCGCTTGTTTAGTTGGTAAAGGTATTACCTTTGATTCAGGTGGTTACAGCATTAAACCATCGGGCTTCATGACTGCTATGAAAGCGGATATGGGGGGCTCAGGTACGATTACAGGCGGCCTAGGTCTAGCGATCATGCGTGGCTTAAACAAGCGCGTGAAGCTAATCCTATGTTGTGCTGAGAATATGATTTCAGGTCGCGCCTTGAAGTTAGGCGACATCATTACTTATAAAAACGGTAAGACTGTTGAGATTATGAATACTGATGCGGAAGGACGTTTAGTTCTTGCTGACGGCCTAATGTACGCGAGTGAGCAAAATCCTGAACTAATCATTGATTGCGCGACACTAACAGGTGCTGCGAAAAACGCGCTTGGTAATGACTACCACGCTTTGATGAGCTTTGATGATGAACTTTCTCATCAAGCATTGAGCGTAGCACGTGAAGAGAAAGAAGGCTTATGGCCACTTCCTTTAGCTGAATTCCACCGTGGAATGCTACCATCAAACTTTGCTGATTTATCTAATATCAGCAGCGGTGATTACTCTCCTGGTGCAAGTACAGCGGCAGCTTTCCTCTCTTACTTCGTTGAAGATTATAAGAAAGGCTGGCTTCACTTTGATTGTGCGGCAACTTACCGAAAATCGGCGACTGATAAGTGGGCTGCAGGAGCAACCGGTGTTGGTGTGCGAAGCTTAGCTGGCCTACTTATTCAGCAAGCAAACAAGTAACTTATTGAAACAAAACTCATTAAATAAGAGGCCGCATAGAGCCTCTTCTGTAAACACTAAGAAAACGAAAGGATACCCTATGGCTCTTGAAAGAACTTTTTCTATCGTTAAGCCCGACGCAGTAGAACGTAACCTAATCGGTGAAATTTACCACCGCATTGAGCAAGCCGGCTTACAAATTATTGCAGCAAAAATGGTTCGTTTAACGGAAGAACAAGCAAGTGGATTTTACGCAGAGCATGAAGGCAAAGAGTTCTTCCCTGCTTTGAAAGAGTTTATGACTTCTGGTCCTATCATGGTTCAGGTACTTGAAGGTGAGAATGCAATTGCTCAATATCGTGAACTAATGGGTAAAACTAACCCTGAAGAAGCAGCGTGTGGAACGATTCGTGCTGATTACGCAATCAGCATGCGCTATAATTCAGTTCATGGTTCAGACAGTCCAGAATCTGCAGCTCGTGAAATCGAGTTCTTTTTCCCAGAGTCAGAGATTTGTCCTCGCTAGTTAAATAAATTAAAGGCCATTCTTACGAATGGCCTTTGTTTTTTATTGAATACTTAGCGCTTGAATTTCAAAGCCGTCACTCGAAGTGATATGTCGCTCAAGCCCTGATTCATCAAAATTATGTGGGTCTTGAGTTGTGATTTTATGAGTTTGGTCAACGAAACGAATAGCGGTTAGTCGACACCCTTCGAATTCATCATCAAATTGAATATTTAACGATTTATTGGTACGAAGAAGTTGGTCGCTTCCGGTGTAGCTTGAAACGACTTGGTCAACTTCACCTACATCCGCAAGTGCATACCAAGAGCTAGTGATGTCGTCGCCATCCAAACATTTTAGGTGAATCTTTGTCTTACCTTGTTCTGGGTATTGTGCAAAAGAAACCCCATTTGCTGAAAACTCTCTTACATATAGTGATTTACCTTCAATCGGGCAGTTTAGTCTAACCGTAGTCATACCTGAACGACCGACAGAATAAAAGCTTGAACTATCTTCAGCACCAGTCATCCCTGCTGGAATGTATCGTGTCTGATCACTAAATGGTCTGGCACCTTCACGATTTACGCGTACAAACTCGTGTCGAATCGAAGGATCTGCGTAGTCTTTTCCATAAACAACATTTTGCAAAGCAGCATCAACATTACAGCTTAGTAGATTATTTTCTGGCTCTGGTGTTGTAAGACAACGTTTTAGATCTCGGCTATAAGGTTTGAAGAAAGATTGGCATAGTTCTATATGCTCCGGTGTTAGATCTTGGTTGACTGATGGAGCTACGTTCAAGCTTTCTAACAATGGACCATAAGAGTTGGGCTTATCATTTGAGCGAATAAAGATTGGGGTAAAAAATCGGTCTGCGACAAATTCGATTTTAGCATTGTAGAAATCTTGATTGGGAACATATTTAGGCAATGGTAGCGTTATCTTATGCTCGTTAACTAAAGTATTTGTTTGTTCAACATCGTTCAATTCTGCTTTTTCGATTGAATCAGAGCGTAGTCGAACAATTAAATTTTCTTGAGTTTTGTCATAGCCAGAAAAACGAGTACCGTAGTCTAAATCAAACGTGTAACGTACTCCAGGTACTGTAGGAATAAAGGTTCTTAAACGAACAGTGGAAGCATTACCCGAACGGTTAATTGTGTAACTATTGTACTCCCCACTTTTATTCTCTATATTAATGGCATTGCCACAATGACGAAGATCAGAGTCTAACTCTGCTACAAACTGATCATAGGCATATGGACCGTAAATATGAGCCCTGCCAACTTCTAGCTTTGCTTTACAGGTGGAATTATCGCCATTGAATGCTTGGCGAAGGTTACGCAGCGATAAGCTGTCGTCCCATTGAGAACCAAGTAGAGCTCTCAAGGTTTTTTGCGTCCAGCGAACATCGAAGAGGATCTTATTGCTGTTTGTATAAGCAAGCTTTTCTTCAAGAGTTATTTTTCTATCTTCATATTTAAACGGAACAGGAGCGACTAATCCCCAACCTTGAATTGAATATCCACTAAAATCTTGTGAATACGATTCCCCATAACTATCCGCAATAGCGGAAAAAGCGCAAACGCTTGTAAGTGCGATGACAGTTTTTGTTAACATTCTGACTTCCTCGTCCCATTTATTTGTTTTATATAACTGACGCTATATATGTAGTTTTTATGCTGCTAAATATTAGCTATGGTTCGATGTCAAATATATGGCGAAGAGTCAATTTATCGTCACAATCTTACTTGTGAGATATTTTCGGTGGTACTGGAAAAGAGGGGATTAGGGTACCATTATTGTTCTGGACATTTTTTTTATGACAAGCGCACGCAAGGGTATCAGTCTTGACAGATTGTGATATACTCTGCGCGCAATTTATACCTTATAAACAGAGTAAGACAATGGCAGATTTATCAAAGTACAGAAACATTGGTATTTTCGCGCACGTTGATGCGGGTAAAACTACCACCACTGAGCGTATTCTTAAGCTTACTGGTAAAATCCACAAAACTGGTGAAGTACACGACGGTGAGTCTACAACTGACTTCATGGAGCAGGAAGCTGAGCGTGGTATTACAATCCAGTCGGCAGCGGTAACTTGTGAGTGGAATGGCCACCGCCTAAACGTTATCGATACTCCAGGACACGTTGACTTTACAGTTGAAGTATACCGTTCACTGAAAGTTCTTGATGGCGGTATCGGTGTATTCTGTGGTTCTGGTGGTGTTGAGCCTCAGTCAGAAACAAACTGGCGTTACGCGAACGACTCAGAAGTTGCTCGTCTGATCTTCGTAAACAAACTAGACCGTATGGGTGCAGACTTCTTCAACGTAGTTGATCAAGTACGCAACGTACTAGGTGCTAACCCACTAGTAATGACTCTGCCAATCGGTCGTGAAGACGATTTCGTTGGTGTTGTTGACGTACTAAACCGTCAAGCTTACGTTTGGGATGACACAGGTCTACCAGAAAACTACGAAATCACAGATGTTCCTGCGGACATGCTTGATGATCTAGAACAGTACCGTGAAGAGCTAGTTGAAACTGCTGTAGAGCAAGACGACGAGCTAATGGAAGCTTACATGGAAGGCGAAGAGCCATCTATTGAGCAGCTAAAAGAGTGTATCCGCAAAGGTACTCGTGACCTAGCGTTCTTCCCAACATTCTGTGGTTCTGCGTTTAAGAACAAAGGCATGCAACTTATCCTTGACGCTGTTGTAGATTACCTACCAGCTCCAAACGAAGTTGATCCTCAGCCTCTAACAGATCCAGAAACTGGTGAACCAACTGGTGAAGTTGCGACTGTATCTGCAGATGAGCCACTAAAAGCGCTAGCATTCAAGATCATGGATGACCGTTTTGGTGCGCTAACATTCGTTCGTATCTACTCAGGTCGTTTGAAGAAGGGTGACACTATCCTTAACTCAGCGACTGGTAAGACTGAACGTATCGGCCGTATGTGTGAAATGCAAGCGGACGAGCGTAACGAACTTACTGAAGCACAAGCTGGTGACATCATCGCTATCGTAGGTATGAAGAACGTTCAAACTGGTCACACTCTATGTGATCCTAAGCACGAATGTACTCTTGAAGCTATGATCTTCCCAGAACCAGTAATCTCAATCGCTGTATCTCCTAAAGATAAAGGCGGTTCTGAGAAGATGGGTATCGCGATCGGTAAGATGGTTGCAGAAGATCCTTCATTCCAGGTTGAAACTGACGAAGAGTCTGGTGAAACTATCCTGAAAGGTATGGGTGAACTTCACCTAGACATCAAGGTAGATATCCTTAAGCGTACTTACGGCGTTGAGCTAGAAGTAGGTGCTCCACAGGTAGCTTACCGTGAAACTATCACTCAAGCAGTTGAAGATAGCTACACGCACAAGAAGCAGTCTGGTGGTTCTGGTCAGTTCGGTAAGATCGACTACCGTATCAAGCCAGGTGAAGCAAACTCAGGCTTCACGTTCAAATCAACAGTTGTTGGTGGTAACGTACCTAAAGAATTCTGGCCTGCAGTTGAGAAAGGTTTCGCATCTATGATGCAAACTGGTGTTCTAGCTGGCTTCCCAACTCTAGACGTAGAAGTTGAACTGTTCGACGGTGGTTTCCACGCAGTTGACTCTTCAGCAATCGCTTACGAAATCGCTGCTAAAGGCGCATTCCGTCAGTCTATGCCTAAAGCTGGTGCGCAACTTCTTGAGCCAATCATGAACGTTGACGTATTTACTCCAGAAGACAACGTTGGTGACGTAATCGGTGACCTTAACCGTCGTCGTGGTATGATCAAAGACCAACAAGCTGGTACTACAGGTGTTCGTATTAAAGCTGACGTTCCTCTATCAGAAATGTTTGGCTACATCGGTCACCTACGTACTATCACTTCTGGCCGTGGTCAGTTCTCTATGGAATTTGGTCAATACGCACCATGTCCACAGAACGTTGCTGAGCAAGTAATCGCAGAAGTTAAAGAGCGTAACGAGAAGAAGTAATTCTTTCTGTTAACTAGATAGCTTAAAAAGCCCCTGAAGTGAAAGCTTCAGGGGCTTTTGTTTTTTGGGAGGTTTTTTATGTTTCCAATTCCCCATGGAGCCAATGAGCAAATGTTTGAATCCTATGTCTTCGTGGTGATTCTTCATCGTAAAAGAGATTGAACTGTATACCTGGTGTCATGCCTATATCAAAAGGCTTAATGAGTAATCCTCGCTCAACATAATCACTTGCGAGTGAATCAGACGCTAAGCATGCGCCATGACCAGCCATCACCGCATTCATTGCATGATCAAATGTGCTGACTTCCATCCAATCGACAGACTCTTTGTTCATTTCTAAACCCGCCTCTTTAAACCATGATTGCCATGGATATCCCCCAGACTCGTAATGGATTAGCCAGCAAGACAGAAGTTGCTTGGGAGAGCTTAGGGCAAGTGAGTCAGCCAAATGGGGCGAGCAGAATGGGTACACAGCTTCTTCGAATAGAAATTCTTTATGCATGCTTTGGTTGCTATCAGGCATCAGCTCTTCACCTTGCCAAATCGCTAGGTCAGCATCGCCATGTTTAAGGTTAGGGGCATCGCAACTGGTGATAATACGAATAGGAATATTGGGGTATTGAACGGAAAACTTCCACAATCTTGGGAGCAACCATCGTGAGGCAAAAGAAGGTGTTGAACTGACACAAAGCAGCCCATCGACAGGCTCACTTTGAATTTGGTTTAATCCCGTGACTATTTGTTCTAGGCCTTGAGAAACATGTTTGAATAGCGTTTTTCCCTGCTCTGTCAAACGCATCTCACGGCCATCTCGAACGAAAAGTTTACAGCCTAAACCATCTTCCAATTGGCGTATTTTCTGACTGACCGCGGCTTGACTAATAAAGAGCTCTTCAGCTGCTCGACTATAGCTACCTAGCCTTGCAGCAACCTCAAAGTAACGTAACCCTGCTAGGTGGTGTAGCCTTGCATCCATATTTGCTCCCTGATTTTTTGTTCCATTATAGTTTTAGATAATAATTGATTTATTATCTAAAACAAAAGGAGAGCTAATGCTCTCCTTAAGTTTGGTCATTTGGGTCTTTACTCTTCCCAAACAATTAATTGACCTTTTGGCCAATTGTGCCCGACATCGTGATACTTTTGCTCTAGGACGTGGCGTTTGATCTTAAGCGTTGGCGTTAAAATACCGTTTTCGATACTCCAAGGATCTTTGATCATTAACACCCCTTTAATCTGTTCATGAGATTCTAAGCTGGCATTCATACGTGCGATGACTTTTTCTGTCGTACGGGCATATCTCGCTCGATCAAAGTTTGGAAAATCATGGGGCACGACAAGCAGAATCGGCGCAGGTAAACCAAGGCCAATCAAGCACATCATCTCTACTCTACTGTATTCGAAGAGCTTGTTTTCGATGGGAACAGGAGCAACAAACTTCCCCTTAGCTGTTTTAAAGGTGTCTTTTTTGCGACCTTGAATGGTCAAATAGCCTTCATTATCAATAAAGCCGATATCACCGGTGTGCAACCATCCTTCAGTATCGAATGATTCTTGGGTCGCGATGTCATTTTTGTAGTAGCCAGAGAACAGACCTTTACCGCGTACCATGATTTCGTCGTCGTCAGCGATTTTAAGCTCTATGCCTGGTCCTGCGTTACCAACACTGCCGATTTTATCGGAGCGGAATGGGTAATTGAGCGTGCTATACGCAAAGGATTCTGTCATCCCCCAAGCTTCAGTAATATTTAGACCAACGCTATGGTACCACTCAAGAAGTGCTGGTGAGACTGGCGCTGAGCCACAGCCTAAAACTCGCGCTTGATCCAAACCAAGCCCATCAGCAAGCTTTTTCTTAATTAGCGAGTTAACAAAAGGAATCTTAAGTAGGATGTTGAGCTTTTTCTGAGGCAACTTATCTTGAATACGCTGTTGGAAGAGTGTCCATAATCTTGGTACAGAAATAAACAACGTAGGGCGATGCATTTTTACATCTTCGATAAAGGTATCCAATGATTCTGGGAAAGCGGTTTGTACGCCACCTTGAATAGAAGAACCGAAGATATATACGCGTTCGGTAATGTGCGCAAGCGGCAAGTATGAGAACAGGCGATCACCGTCTTTGATGCCGATATGGTTGATCAACTGCTGTACGGACCAACTAAACGCTCCGTATGTCAGCATGGCTCCTTTAGGTAAGCCTGATGTTCCTGAGGTATAAACAAGTGACATAAGCTTGTCATCATAATGCTCTGGTCGATCGCTACTTGGCTCAGCTTTTTCAATCAAGTCGACAAAGCTGTGTTGTGTTTTAGGCGCGGTATCATAAGGGAGTGAGATGGTTGTCAATTCTGGCAAGCTATCGATCACTTGCTGCGTTGCGGTCGGGTCATCCAGTTTTCCACCGATAAGAACTTTTGACTCACTGTGATTAATACAGTATTCGATAGTGTCAGCACCCGCTGTAGGGAAAATTGGCACGCTGACGAAATCACCTAGCATCATCGCAAGGTCGCAGATGAACCACTCCGCACAGTTTTTGGATACCAAGGCGACTTTATCTCGCGGCTTGAGTCCTAATTCTTTGAGAGCAGTTACCAAGCGTAAAGCTTTGTCCGCGACTTCAGCATAAGTAAATTCGACAAATTGGCGATTTATTATCTGCTTTAGATACACATCATTAGGGCGTTCCTCGGCCCATTTTAAGATCATTTCGTTTGGTGGTGGGAGAGCACAAGTTGGTTTGCTTAACTCGTTAGGCTGAATCATTCTCTAACTCCATGTTATTGGCAAAATTCTAATTTATTTTTATTGTTAACAGCTTGTTAACTTTAGCATGGAAGAGGAAAGGGAGGAAAGCTTTGGTGTGATTTTGAGAGCTAAGGTGTGACAACTGTATTAGTGAAGTTGTCGATATAATGCTGGAGTTAGCCCTGTTTTCTTCTTAAAAATCCGAGAAAAGTAGGATACGTCGTGGTAGCCGCATTGGAATGCAATAAAAGATATCTTTTCTTTTCGCTCGGCGGTGAGAAGTTGCTTCGCTAAATTGATTCGCTTTAAAACCAAATAGTCTCGGAAGCTTACTCCAATGGTTTTATGGAAAAATTTCGAAAAATAGGTGACTGAGTAATGGCAGTATTCGGCGATGTCTTCTTCTCGAATAGTACGAGAAAGATTTTTGTCGATATACCGTAGAATCTCGATCAGATCTTTGCTGACATTCTGTTTTTGGATCATTGATGTTAATTGGTGTATCTCTAAGATTTCTTGATGTTTAGTGTACTGATAGTGAATTTGCTCACTGAGTTGCTTCGCCCACCCTTGTTCAAAAGTTTGAGAAATATCGTAAGTCTTAAATACTACCTCTAATTCCACAATCTCTTCAGACAGGTTTCCAGAATGAAAGATGACTAAACCTTTGTTTAGGTTTTGGCATAGCTTTGCTGCGGTCAAGAATAATGAGTGATAGGACTCTTGGTAAAAAAAGAAGCAGAAATGGATGTCTGATTCACTAAGTACAGACACATCATAACCATAATCTTTAAGATCAAAAAAATGCTCTAGATCTCTAATTAAATCCTTATAAATAAAGGAGGTAGATTGTCCTAGCCAATAACCACTGTGTAGTACATTCATTTAAGTCTTACCTAAATTAGCACTGAATTATACACATAAGGTTAGGCTAGTGATTCATGAACGCCAAGTTTCATTCGTGGATAAACGAAAGGCTTATCTATGTGTAATTGATAGAAGTGTTGCTGTTTGAATTTTCTTTTGGGATGAAGATCAATATTTTTATTCATATTAATTTTGTCAAGTATCAATAGTGAGATGTTTTGATAAATACATTTTCTATCATATTGCTTACCTTGCTCATTATTTTAAATTTATATAAATCAAATACTAAGTGGCTGGTTGGTCTATTGCGTTGGAGATATTTCTAATAATTTTATCAATTGTATGGAGGCTGAATAGACATTGTGGGAAGAAATTGATGAATTTGAGTGGCAAGAAAGTACCAAAACTAGCTAAAAAAATCCTAACTCATTAGCGCATAAAACTCCTAATTTATTAGTAAGCGAGACGCTTAAGTGCTTTAACGAAAGGAGACACATTATGACTAAAGTACTAAATAATATTACCGCTTTTTTAAAGGATGAAGAAGGTTTGACGGTTGTTGAATACGTTGTAGGTGCCGGTCTACTTGTATTAGGACTATCGGGTATTTTTGGCGCATTTAGCTCAGTATTGGAAGCTGAATTGGAAGGTGTCTTTAGCTAACCGTAATTTCTACGTCCATCAATTAGCAGCAGGAAAATCTGTTAATCCCTACTAAGATGTTTGTATAGGTTAAGTTTAATCATTAAGGCTTAATCTATATGAACAGTAGGAGTTGGCTATGTTGCTAATAAATAAAGCGAAACTTTTTTTTCAAGATGAGTCGGGTTTAACAGTGGTGGAATATGTAGTTGGTGCCAGCGTCATGCTGATTGGGTTGTCTGGCCTTTTTGCAGCATTTCGAGATGTTTTATCTGAAGAATTTGATTCATTGTTCAGCTAGTACTTTGGATTCAAGGTTGGTGCGCAGTGGAATACATCATTTGGTTTGTACTACTTGTCATAGCTGTATCTGATGCCAAGGAACATCGCATTCCTAACCTCTATCTTCTTATTACCCTCGTGCTTTGTATCGTTAAGATGGTGATAGATCCTCAAGTGTCCCCAACTATTTCTCATGCTCTATTTGGTGCTGCTGCTCTATTTGGTAGTGCACTCGTTTTACATATCATGAAGGTAATGGCTCCAGGGGATGTGAAGTTGCTCGGCGTTATTGGCTTTTGGTTGGGCTGGGGGCAGTTATTTGAAGTGTCGCTATGGATTGCTGCGACAAGTATCTTGATGGGTAGCTTTTATTCGGCGATAAGAATTGCAGGGAATGAATACAAAGTAAAAGAGCAAGTCTCCAAGTATAAGCTACTATTTGCCTATGGGAGAACCGGTACAAAAGCATTAATGGATGTCGAGAGCAACTCCGCGAAATTGAGAATGCCTTTTGCGCCTGTTGTTGTTATTGGAGTTGCATTGCATAGCTACTTTTAGCCGACAATTTGTGAGAAAGGAGTCTCTATGGTCCAATCTAACACGGAAGTTAAGCATAGGGTTGAGTTGACTCCTCAAGCTGAAGCTCCGCCAGTACCTACGACTTTCGAAGCATTGAATATTCCGAAAGCGGTACTAGAGAATTTATTGATTAAGCATCTGGCGGCTTTTCCTAAATCAGACATTCTTAAATTGACCGAACTCATGTGCATTAACAGCCACATGATCGAGGATATGCTCTCTGATCTCAGAGCCAAATCTCAAGTAGAAGTATTTCAAGGCACCTCTTCTGGTTTTTCTGCTCAATCAACAGTAAATGTTCGTTACGGCTTATCTGAACTTGGTATGCAAGAAGCGGATGATGCCTTTGCAAAAGATGCTTACTTAGGCCCAGCGCCAGTTTCGCTTGTTGACTATGAGGCAATGGTGAAAGCTCAGGATGTCCGCGCTCAAATGGTAAACCGGCAAGATGTGAGCTTTGCTCTGTCAGAGGTGCTCGGTGCAGAGCGAATGATTTCTGTCTTGGGGCCTGCGATTAATTCGGGCCGTGCATTGCTACTTTATGGTGATGCGGGTACAGGTAAAACATTCGTTGCGACTCGGTTACTCAATTCACTCAATACTTCTGTCTACATCCCTTATTCTGTCTATGCAGCAGGAAACATCATTAAGGTTTTTTCTCCTCAACACCATAAACGGGTTGTCGGTGGAGAGATCAAGTCTATTGCGTTTAAAGAGCAGTTTGATCGTCGCTGGGCTCTGTGCGAGAGACCTAGCATTCAAGTCGGTGGTGAATTGACGATGGAGATGCTGGAGGTGAATCACTCAGAGCACAATCGAGTCTGGATGGCACCTCTCCAAATGATGGCAAATAACGGCATTTTCATTATTGACGATTTGGGTCGTCAGCCTATGCCTGTAGATACTCTGCTCAACCGTTGGATTGTGCCGATGGAGTATTTTTACGATTATTTAAATCTTCCCAACGGTCAGCAAATCACCATTCCTTTCATACTTACGTTGGCCTTTTCTACGAACCTCGATCCGGAAAAGATCAGTGACCCGGCCTTTCTGCGACGACTTGGTTACAAAATTCAGTTTGGGCCATTGCTACAAGAAGAGTACCACTCACTTTGGTCAATGTTTGCCCAGTCTAAAAATTTGACGGTGAGTGAGGCTAGTTATGAAAAATTATTTGATTTACATCGTCAGCATTGCGTCGGTTTCTATCCTTGTATTCCAAAGGATATTGTTGGCATCAGCCGAGATATCATCGTTTTTGAAGAAGTAGACCCCGTTATCTCCCCTGAAATAGTAACCCGCGCCTGGGAAGTTTATTTTACCGCTGACGGTAAAGGAGGAGGAGAACGATGAGCCGAAATCAGGTCATTTTGCTATTTTTGCTATCCATAGTTTTTGGTCTAGGGGCTGTATTCTTTGCTAAGCAGTGGATGGATAGACAATTACAACCACAGACAGAAATGGAGGTGATTGAGCGCGAGCCTGTCATCATAGCGAGTCAAGAAATTCCTGCAGGTACCGTGATTGAAGAGCAGCACATCACAAGTAAATTACTTGAGGTGGAGTGGCGAAATGAAGGGCAGTTTACAACAGCCGAAGAGCTTGTAGGTCAAGTGGTGGCAACCAGTATTTATCCTGGAGAGTTGGTACATCAATCGCGATTAGCGGTGGCGGGAGAAGGGTCTACTTTAGCTTCACTTATCCCTGAAAACAAACGTGCGGTAACCATTCGAGTGAATGATGTCATTGGTGTCGCAGGTTTCCTACTACCGGGTAATCGTGTCGATGTTCTCAATACTATTAAATACAGTGCTACATCCGCAAACACCGTCACAGTACTTAAAGACATTAAAGTACTGGCTGTCGATCAGACTGCAAGAAGTAAAGAAAACAAGCCGATTATTGTTCGGGCAGTCACACTAGAAGTCACCCCAAGAGATGCCGAGAAGCTTCTCACAGCAAGGAGTAAAGGGGAGATTCAATTAACACTAAGAAACCCTCACGAAGAAGAAAAAGTCGTTAAAAAATACATTGCGCCAAGTGTCACCATTATCAAAGGCACTGAATCAAGCAATATTCGAGTCAGGGATTGAGGTGAATTATGTTGAAATGGATTTTTATAATTATTCTTAGCTTAAGTTTTATTGGTGTTGCGTCTTCAGCGACGCAGTCAGGGAAAGTGGTCAAAGTTCCTCACCATAAATCCACCCATGTCACTTTAGCGGGCAAAGCGAAACGTGTCTCTTTAGGGGATCCTGAAGTCCTCGATATTGTGATGCTTAAATCGGATGAAGTTTTTTTAATTGGTAAAAAGTTAGGCTCAACAAATTTAATGGCTTGGGATAGTCGAGGACGCCTCATTGAGTCGATTAATATTGAAGTGACCCATGATCTCAATAGCTTAAAGGCGAAGCTGTTTGAGTTTTTGCCGAATGAAGAAATTGAAGTGCACAGCGCGCAGAACCGTTTGATTCTTAGTGGACAAATCAGTAACCAAGCGGCAATGAACATCGCTTTGCGAGTGGCGGAAACCTACTCTGCTGGTCAAGAAGCCGATAAAGAAAACAAGTCGTTGAGCGAGCAGGTTCAAAAGACTGGCGTTATTAACCTTATGACCATTGGCGGTGCTCAGCAGGTTATGTTGGAAGTAACGGTGGCAGAAGTTCAGCGCAGTTTAGTGAGAAAGTTTGATTCCAATTTTCACTTTTTCGAAAGTAATGGTGGTTTCTCTTGGGGGGGGACCTCAGCTGGTGGTGTGATTGATGATATCGGAAATGGGATCGGTCCAATATTCAATGCACCTGGAATCGATAGTACTGGCTTCCTAAGTACCTTTATTGATGGTGATACCTTATTCACCTTCGCTTTGGATATCGCGAAACAGAACGGAACAGCAAAAGTATTAGCGGAACCAAACTTAACGGCACTGAGCGGTGCGAAAGCGGAATTCCTTGCTGGTGGGGAGTTCCCTATCCCGGTACCAGATGATGATGGTATTACGATTGAATATAAAGAATATGGGGTAGGGCTGAAGTTTATTCCTACCGTGCTTAGCGATAAAAACATCAACTTAAATCTGGCGATAGATGTCAGTGAAATCGCAAATAGTTCTTCTCTCACTCTTTCCCCTGGGGGAACAAACGGAACGTATGTTATTCCGCCTATCACACGCCGCAGCGCTTCATCTACTTTAGAGCTCGCTGATGGGCAGACGATCGGTATTGCTGGGCTGCTTAGTGAAAATGTCCGCGATGTTGTTAGCGGTATGCCTGGGTTCAGTGATATTCCTGTGTTGGGCCAAATGTTTAACAGTCAGGAATACATTTCAGGTGAGACTGAACTCGTCATTTTGGTCACGCCAAGGCTGGCGAAACCTCTCGATCGACGCCGTATTTCGTTACCAACGGATTCGTTCGTTGAGCCCAATGATTTTGAATATTACTTGTTAGGGCGAGGTGCTTACATCGCTCCATCAAGCCGAACAAAAACAAAAGATGTGCAGGAAAGTAACTTCATTGATCACTCAAAAGGTGGCACTGAAGGCACATTTGGTCACAGTCTCTAGGAGGCAATATGAAGATTAGATTAGTAGTAGTCGTACTGTTTTGCTTTCAGGCTTTGCTGACTGGGTGCGTCAATAATGCGGATAAGCTAGGGCAGCACATGGCTAAAGTTCGCAATGCACAGGTATATAACCCAAATGCAACCGACGAGAATTTGGGTTTACTTCCGGTAGGTAGTGGTGAACGAATGGAAGGTGCTTATCAAGTCTATACAGGTAAACAAGATACCGATTTGAAAGGCACTGACAGTCAATTCTTAGAAGGGTTCTCGAACTAGCCTTAAGGACAGCACTATGGACAGCGGAAAATGGCGCATTAGCCCAAAGAAACAAAGGGGACTAACGTTAGTTTTAGTCACTGCGGCAATGCTTGCTTTAGTTGGCGTTGCAGCGCTTTCTATTGATGTTAATCACGCCATGTTAAATAAAACCCGACTGCAAAATAGTGTTGATGCTGCCGCGCTTGCTGCGGCAATTGTGTTGGACAATGGAGGCTCCACAACGGAGGCGGAGGCGGCAGCAAAAACCACATTAATAAATATGGGGGGAGCAAGTGGGAATGATGAAATGGACTTTACTTCTGCGCAGATCGTTGTGCAGTTTTCAAATGATCCTGCCATTTTCCCATTTTCAGGTTTTAACTCTGATGACGATGGCTATGCTCGAGTTGCAGTTTCTGGGTATCAGCTTGATAACTTCTTTGCTCATATTCTGAATGTGACAAAAAATCTTTCATCAAGTGCCGTCGCGGGGCCTAGTCCAAGTAATACCTTAGTGACCAATGTTGTTCCAATCGCGGTGTGTGAAGGAGAGGATGCTGGCACAAATGGATATAACCAAGGGGACCTGTACGCACTCAAGTTAGCAGATCAAAACCAAAGCGAAATGGGGCCAGGTAACTATCAGTTACTCGACTTTGGTTCTGGTGCTAGCACAGTAAGAGAAGCGTTGGCTGGAGGGTATAAAGGCGCTATCGACATTACAGAGCCAGTGATTACGAAACCGGGTAATACGATTGGTCCGGTCGGGCAAGGGCTGAATACGCGGTTTGATGATTACTCGGGAGGAGGGCTTTCTGACACTGATTATCCTTCAGACATTTATGTCAGAGAACCGGTGAAGCCGGCCAAATTAGATAACGATGGCAATATTACATACCTAGATACAAGTGGTAGCGGCGGTGGTGCTTGGGGATACAGTGATTACCTCGCAGCGCTACCCGACTGTAGTGGAGATTCTGACTGCCGTATTGACTCAGGAGGGGAAGAGAACCGACGTGTGTTAGTCATTCCAGTTGTGGATTGTAGTTCGGCTTCTGGGGGGACGAGCGCATTTAATGTGACTGCGTTAGCTTGCTTCTTTATGTTGCAATCAGCACCAACAAGCAATAGTGGTAAAGAGGCCGTGTTCGGCGAATTCATTGAAGACTGCACTGTATCAGGCGGCGTGCCGGGTCAAAACTCAAATAGCGATGGGCCTTATCGAATTGTGCTTTATCGAGATCCAAACGGGGAGGAATCATGATGCTTCAAGGTTCAATTCTCAAGAAACAGAAAGGGTTAGCTGCGGTTGAGTTTATCGTCACAATTCCAACGTTATTGCTGATTCTTATGGCGATCACTGAGTTTGGTAATGCATTTATTCGCTATAACACGCTCAATAAAATGGCTCAGAATGGTATTCGTTACGCGACGACTGAAATTAGCGGCACCTCAAGCTATGACCAAATTGCAGATATCAATGCGATAAAAAATATTGTTGTTTATGGCACAACCAGTGTCGGGGATGGCAGCACAGCAATGATAGATGGAGTGACACCCTCAGATGTGACGGTGACTCACGCCGGAGGTTATGTGACCGTCACAATTAATCACAGTTACGCTCCCATGATGGGGAACTTTAAGTCTGATGTGAACTTTGCTGTGCCTTTGAATGCTTCTGCGATGATGAGGACCGCGCCATGAGAAAACAAAAAGGGGTTTCTGTCATTGAATTTACCATTATTTCGACGGCGTTATTGTTGGTCATTTTCGCGGTTATTGAAGTAGGGCGATATGTTTATTCATTGCAAGTGATCAACGACATTACCCGAGTAGCAGCCCGTTTAGCGGTCGTTTGCAGGGTAGAAGATAAAAACGATATCCCCGCGCTAGCCATGCCCGATTACGCCCCAGGTGGAATGACAACCGGCCATCTGGTGATCGATTATTTGGATGCATCAGGAAATGTCGTAACAGGAACTCTGACAGATGACGATGTGTTTTCTACAATTAGATATGTGAGAGCCAGAGTTGTTAACTTTAGCTATCAATTCACAGGCTTATTAAGCTTTGCAAACCTTACTGGGCTATTAGAGGTTCCTGAGTTTGAAACGATAAGACCAAGAGAAAACTTAGGGCATCACCGATGGACGGATACTAGCGGTGAAAATAGCACCGACTGTTAGGAGAAGGGAATGGGAGAAGCTGTGCAAATTGCACCAGGGGGAGGCAGTGCCCCCATAAGGTTAAAAACGAATCTAACCATTTGGGTGTTCTATTCGTCTGATGCCTTTCATCTACATATTAGTGATGAGCTGTCTAAGTGTCAGAGCATCAGCTTTGAAATGATTTCATTTCACGGGTTAGTTGTGGCAAATCTGGCTCAATTTTCTCCTCCAGACTTAATCTTTGTGGAAACCGGGCCGAATTGGGCACAAAAAATTGTTGAGCTCCAGCAATTTGAGGCGCCAGTGGAAACGGAAAGCGCTCATGAAGCCTCATTGATTGTTTTTGGTAATGAGCATGATAGTGGAGCGCTAAAAATTGCCTTACGCATCGGAGCGGCCGACTTTGTTTCTGCTCAAGCTGAAATTCAAGAGTTAACCCCACTTTTAAACAATATTGCAGAGGAAAAAGTCGCCAGTCGAAACTTAGGTGACTTACTGGTGTTTATGAACTCTAAAGGGGGCTGCGGTGCGTCAATGCTTGCTTTAAACACCGCAATAAAAATGGCTTTTACGAATCCAGATAAAGTGCTGTTACTCGATTTGGATCTACAGTTTGGAGTCGTCAATGACTACCTGAATATCCAGCCTACTTATAGCCTTACCGATGCATTAGCTAACGTGGCGGATATGGATGAAGTGTCGCTTGGGAGTCTCGTTACTAAGCATGACTCAGGGTTACATATTTTGGCGTTTAAGCGTGAAAACAGCCATGAGAACTACGATAAAGCGAATCAGCTGAACAAGTTACTGCCATTCTTACGAGAGCAATATCCTTATATTGTGGTGGATTTATCTCGCGGGTTAGATCGCTTATTTGCCCCAGTAATTTCACCTGCTTCCAAATTATTCATGGTGACACAACAAAATTTAGTCGCCATTAAAAGCTGCAATCAAATAATAAAAACTTTGTCGTTTGAGTTCGGTATACATCGAGATCATGTGGAGATTCTTGTAAACCGATATGAGAAGCGTCAATCGATTAAATTGAAAGACCTAAAAGAAGCGGTGGGTGATGTTAGCGTTCATACTTTCCCGAATGATTTTAAAGTGGCGCTAGAGAGTGCCAATTTAGGGCGTCCATTTGTTGAAGCCAGAAAAGGGAGCGCCTTGTCTAAATCGGTTGCTAAGTTTGTCTCTTCACTTCTTCCACAAAAAACTAAAAAACAGAGCTGGCTGAGCAAGCTTTTTTCCTAGCTAGGTAAACTTGAGGGATCGTGTCTTATGTTTTTTAAGCGCAAAAATATCAATCCTGAGCTGCAAAAAAAAGTAATGGAAGCGGATAAGCAGCAAGAGCATATGCCTGATGTAGAGAGTGGGGCTGTGCAAACGCCCGCTGATTCTGCTATTTCATTGAAAGAAAAGAAAAAGAAAGAGCAAGAAGTATCAGATAAAGCGGTCGATGATGCTCGTAAACAACTCGAACAAGAATTGGAAGTGAAGCACTACTATCACCAAAGATTGCTTGAAACCTTAGACTTGGGACTCTTGGCGAGTTTAGAGCAAGAACGTGCTAAAAATGATCTTCACGATGCCATTGTCCAATTGATGGCTGACGACCAAACGCATGCGTTGAGTGCTGAAGGGCGGAAGCGGGTGATCCAGCAAATTGAAGACGAAGTCTTCGGTTTAGGTCCACTTGAACCTTTGCTCAATGATGCGACGGTATCAGATATTCTGGTCAATGGCCCCAAACATGTCTTTGTTGAAAGGCGGGGTAAACTTCAGCAAACGCCCTACACCTTTCTTGATGAACGTCACCTTAGAAACATCATTGACCGTATCGTTAGCCAAGTAGGTCGACGTATTGATGAAGCTTCCCCTATGGTGGATGCTCGTCTGATTGATGGCTCGCGTGTGAATGCCATCATTCCCCCATTGGCTTTGGATGGTTCCTCGGTGTCCATTCGTCGATTCGCGGTTGAAAAGCTCAACATGGATAATTTGTTGGCGTTTAATTCTCTTTCAGAGCCAATGGCTGAGTTTGTTGAAGCGGCAGTGCAAGGGGCGCTCAATGTGTTGATCTCCGGCGGTACTGGTTCTGGTAAAACGACCACGTTAAACATCTTCTCCAACTTTATTCCCCATGACGATCGCATTGTCACGATTGAAGATTCCGCAGAGCTTCAATTACAGCAAACTCATGTGGTCCGCCTAGAAACAAGACCGGCCAATTTGGAAGGCAAAGGGGAAATTACTCAGCGAGACTTAGTGAAAAACTCGCTACGTATGCGTCCAGATCGAATTGTGCTGGGGGAGGTGCGTGGTGCAGAGGCTGTGGACATGTTGGCGGCAATGAATACTGGTCACGATGGTTCGCTCGCAACCATTCACGCCAATACCCCAAGGGATGCGCTGTCTCGAGTTGAAAACATGTTCGCAATGGCGGGGTGGAATATGAGTGCAAAAAACTTGCGCTCGCAAATTGCTTCAGCCATTCATCTCGTGGTGCAGATGGAACGCCAAGAGGACGGTAAGCGTCGTATGGTCAGTATCTGTGAAATCAATGGTATGGAAGGTGAAATCATTACCATGTCTGAGATCTTTAAGTTCCACCGTAAAGGGATGGATGAAGAAGGTAATGTACTTGGCTATTACACCGCGACAGGAGTGGTGCCTCAATGCCATGACCATCTAGCTAAGAAAGGTCTTCACTTGCCTTTCGAAATCTTTAATGAATCATTTTCATAGAAGGGGAATGTCATGCAACAGGATGCGACGCTTTTCTATATTTTACTTTTCTTTGCTGTGGTGTTTATCTCACAAGCGCTGATTTTGCCTGCTGCGGGTAGCAAGGCGAAGCATAAACAGTTATCTCAGCGACTGAAGGAATCACAAGCGAAATTAGATGAAGAAGCGCGCTCGCTGTTGCAAGAGCACTACATCAAAAGCTTAACACCAATGGATAGAAGATTGGTTCAGATCTCGGTCTTCTCTTCGTTGAAAAAAACCATCGAGCTGTCTGGCTACGATTGGAGTTTAAGCCAAACCTTAGCGGTCACATCAATCTTATCGGTTTGCGCTTTCTTAATTGTATTGTTGCTTGGACAGCCGTTTTATATTGGTTTAGCGGCATCGGTGGGTATTTGGTTTATTCTTTATTTTTGGCTCAATAAGCGTATTTCCGATCGCCTAGCCAGTTTTGAAGAGCAGTTGCCAGAAGCATTGGACATCATGCGCCGTATGCTTCAAGCAGGCCAACCTGTCACACAAGCTTTTAATGAAGTGGGGAATGAGATGCCGGATCCGATCGGAACCGAATTCAAAAACACCTTCAACTTACTCAATTTTGGTTACGATATGCGAATGGCGATCATGCAGATGGCCGAGCGCACACCGACAGTTTCCATGCTTGCTTTCGCCAGTGCGGTGTTATTGCAGAAAGAAACGGGCGGTAACCTATCAGAAAACCTGGAGAAAGTGAGTCGAGTTTTACGCTCACGTTTCAAGCTACAACGTAAAATCAAAACACTTTCAGCAGAAAGTCGGCTGTCGGCGTGGATTTTGGTGCTGTCGCCATTCCTGCTCTTTTTATTCCTGACTTTTATCAACCCAGATTATGTGGAACCACTGTATACCGATCCTCGCGGTATGACTTTAGTCAGTGGTGGCATTGTTAGCTTATTTATCGGATCGATGTGGATTCGAAATATTATTAATTTTGAGGTGTGATATGGAATACCTCTCCGATTTACTTGGTAGTTTTGAGATTGATGAACAAACCTTTTTTCTTAGCGTTATTTTGATCGCGACGGTACTGGTTATTTTTTCTCTTTTTCTTGTGATTCTTGGTACGCGGGCACCAATGAAGGTCAGGCTTGAGGAACTGAAAAAAACCGCACCTGGTGAGAAGTTAAAGAAAGGGCGACGATTGGGAAATACCTTAGAATCCATCGCGCCAAATATGACACCCTCCAACTCTAAAGAGAGCCAAAGTCTGCGTGAGCAATTAATGCATGCGGGCTATCATGACGCAAACTCTCTCACCATTTTTTATGCGGTCAAAGGGATAGCACTACTCATTGGTGTCTCAATAGCGGCAATGCTCTATTTCTTTGTCCCTGATATGCCGAATCTAAAAGTCGCGATGGTGATCAGTGTGGCTGTCGGGATCTATATGCCAAATATTGGTCTCAACTATTTCGTGAATAAACGCCAATCTCGAATTCGAGGTGGTGTGCCTGATGCGCTGGATCTGCTGGTGGTTTGTACCGAATCAGGTTTAGGTTTTAGTGCTGCATTACGCCGAGTGGCTGATGAGCTGATGATCTCTCACCCAGATTTTGCCGACGAGTTAGATACCGTGTGTGTCAAAATTAAAGCAGGGGTCGAGATGTCAGATGCCTTTAATGATTTGGTTGAGCGAACCGGGATTAATGAGTTATCGGGGTTAGTGACCATGCTATCTCATGCGTCTCGGATTGGTGGTAGCTTGTCGCAAACACTGCGTGAATACACTGAAGATTTCCGTGATAAACGTAATCAAGAGATAGAGGAAATTGCGGCGAAAATTCCAACCAAAATGATCTTCCCGTTATTACTCTTTATCTGGCCTTGTTTCTTCATTGTCGCGATTGGGCCGTCCATGCTTTCTATCACCTCGACATTGGGGAAATAGCTATGAATATGATCCGAAGTTTTACTCTCCTTTTCGCCATGTCGCTCATCTTTGGGTGTGCGAGCAGTGAAGATCCTCTCGATACATCACTTTACGACGGGGTTCCTATTGATACTTTATCGTTAGATGAACCACCTAAAACAGAGAAAGAGGCGATCTCTCGTGGTGATTTTGCGTTAAGTAGTGGCAATGTTGATTTAGCCTTGTATGAGTACATACGCTCATTGGCGTTTGAGAATGGCCAGTTTAGAGATCGTTCACTCTACAATATCGGTCGTATACACCAGGAGCGAGATAACCGAAACTTAGCGGAAAGAGCCTTTTTACTGTCAGTGGAAGCAAACCCTAATAATATCCAGTCATTAGAACAACTTGGTATTTTTTATAGCCGTAGCGGTGATACCCGTTTGGGAGAGAGCTACTTCTTTAAAGCGATCAATGCGGATCAGCTGCGTTTTGGCAGTAAGAAAACTCTATCAGATGAAGACCTAGAAAGCGCAGATGCCATTTTAAAGCTTAAAACGGATACCTCTTCTCCTGATTATGCATATATGGGACTGGGAGTGCTGGCGGATCTAGATGCGAAACATGACCAAGCTCAGGCCTATTACCAGCATGCGTTAAGGATTAAACCGGACTCTGTTAAAGCGCTGACGAATAGTGGTTATTCTTACTACATGTCTGGGGATTACAGACAAGCGCAGAGATTGAGCTTACAGGCTTTAGAAGAATCTCCGAATGATGAAAAAGCGCTAAATAATCTGGCGTTAATTTATTTGGCAAAAGGCGAAATCCCTCGAGCGCTGAATGTCTTTACTCGTCATATGGACAAACCAGAAGCATTAAATAACGTTGGGTATTTTTTAATTCTTCAAGGTAAACCTAATCAGGCTATTCCTTACTTACAGCAAGCGATAGACAGCAAACCGACTTATTACAAAGTCGCCAATGAGAACTTAGAGCGAGCCTTAGCGATGGTTCGGGAAGAGAAAGTCGTTGTAAAAGAATAAAGCAAAAAGGAGAGCATCGGCTCTCCTTTTTATGTTCATGTTTGGATGCTAATAGGCAATGAAGCCCTGCGCCAATCCTGAGAAGATGAAAAAAGCCACCATCCAAATAATGGGCAATTTCCACTGTTTAAGTAGATAAAAACCGACCAATACGAGTGAGATATCTAACGGGGACACAACGGCACTGGTAAAGACAGGTTGATATAAAGCCGCGATGAGTAAACCAACGACCGAAGCGTTGACGCCACTTACAGCACCAGAGACTTTATGGTTCTGTGCTAACGACTGCCAGTTCTTAAGCACACCGAGAAGTAGCAGGAAGCCAGGAATAAATACACCTAAGGTTGCAATCAATGCACCAGTGATGGGGGCTTGTGGCATCAGTTCATAGCCAATGTAAGTAGCAAAAGTGAACATTGGGCCCGGAACAGCTTGCGCAGCAGCGTAACCAGTAAGGAAAGCATCTTGAGTGATCTGATCGCCGACAATGTTTTGCAGCAATGGCAGTACGACATGACCACCACCAAAGACTAGGCTACCAGCTTGGAAAAAATCACTAAATAACCCCATAGCAGGGAGTATTTGAGCCGCGAAAGGAAGGCCCACTAATAGCGCAACAAAGAGTAGCAGCGGAAAGACAGAAGGCTGGAATTGAGTTGGTTGGCTTTGCTCATCGCTGCCTAAAAACTTCATGCCGATCAGACCAGCGGCAACTAAGATAATCATTTGTGTGGCAATGCCAGGAAACAGCAATAACCCAATTGCGGTGGCCAAGCACAATGAAACGGAAAGCTTCTCTTTGCAGAAGTTTTTATACATGCCCCAAGTCGCATCAGCGACCACCACAACGGCCAATAGCTTTAAACCATGAACGATATTTTGAAACGCACTTGTCTCGGTTAATTGGCTACTGAGAACCGCGAGAGCCAACATGATGAGTACGGATGGCAAAGTAAAGCCAAGAAAGGCCATGCATGCTCCGCCAATACCACCTCGTTTATAGCCTAAGGCAAAGCCAACTTGGCTAGAGCCTGGGCCGGGTAAAAACTGGCTCAGTGCGACGATTTGGCCGTATTCTTTGTCATCTAGCCAGTTCAGTTTCTCAACAAAGGTATTTCGGAAGTAGCCGATGTGGGCCGC